>JADEYI010000136.1_pt1 | contig 140055 bp, 164 predicted proteins | sample 8542331 | NCBI WGS metagenome assembly JADEYI01 (sample SAMN16510988, study PRJNA670497) | mine drainage metagenome | isolation source: biofilm near Copperflume 1 | place: Germany: Marsberg coppermine Kilianstollen | collected 2018-02
TGCAGACGCACCTTGCCTTCGGCAGGAAAAGCGTGTAATAATAATAATAATAATGCTTCTCGTGGGTACTGAAAGCTCACCTATCATGATGATCGGTTTGGAACGAATCCCGGAGCTTGAGACGCAAGGCAATATATAAATCTAAAAGCAACAGCTGAGCAAGGCACGGCTCTCCTGGTGGCGCCAGGCTGTAATTGGTTCGAGCCCAATCCCTGGACGGGTTAGTTGGTAGAGGGTTCGAGCCCCTCCCCTAATACGGAATGCCCGGGTTCGAGTCCTAATGGGTGCCACAATCTACACACTTTTCTCTTCTTTTTTTAGACTCCTAGAATATTTGAGTTCTTTAAATTAGCTGCACCCCTGGCATGACTCTCAAAAGTAAGGGTGACATGTTAGCTTTGTTCTATACCACAAGCTGCTCAATGGGCTGCCCTGGCTGGGCGTCACGTAATCTCTGATCTGCTAAGAGGCATTAGTAATAAAACAGTAAGCACTGGTTGCTCTGCAAAGTGCCCATTGTCGAATTATTTGCTAGTCGAACTACGTACAGAAATGTGCGCTTAACAGCTTGAAATACACTGAGCATTCGAGCATCCTCTTTTATCAACGACTCTGTTCTCGAAGTAAACTGATACTTTGCTTCCTGGCGAGTTGGTGAGCAACATCCCGACCACGAAGGAACGTCGCTCGTCTATCGAAACCGAGAATGGAGGTGCGTGAATTATCAGCCGAGCAAGGGTTGTGTATCCAGCTTTCAACACGTTTTAAGCATGAACCTCTTCTCACTTCGCCGCCAGCTTGCAGAAACTTGGCATCAAGAGATGGATGTTGTAAGTCGAATTTGGATTAAGGTTTCGATCGTGTGTTTAAAAAGCTTGGGTGTAAATGGCTTCAAGATGGCCTCCAGCCAGATGTTTCAGCACGTTATTGAAGTAGTTCACCTTTCCTGAACAGGACTTCCCATACCTGCCAGAGGAGCTGTGGCAGCACATATGCGGGCTGATGACGACCAAGGAGTGGGCTGCAGCCAGCGGAGCCTGCACTGCTCTGTGGCAGCTGCAGCCTCATCAGATCAACTGCACACTGGCTAAAAATGGGGAGACTGCCTCTGCGCTGCAGTGGCTGACAAAGCACTGGGGCCGGGCAAAATCGGTGAAATTTGACATCCACAAAGGACAACATGTACGAGAGAATCCCCTGAAGCTGACTCACCAGGCTCTGGGATCCCGGTCAGCTGATCTGTCCCATGTTAGGCAACTTTGCTTCACCTGCAAGGCTCCTTTTGAGTGGAATCTGGGAAAGTTTTCTTATGTACACAGCAATTGGAGGAGTTGGGTTCTGTGGCTGCTGGAGCAAGCAAAGAGCTTGACAGTCCTAAACCTCAGCGTTCCTTTTGAAGTGAAGCTAGGAGCCAGTGCAACTCTCAAGCACCTCATCTTTGATGCCACCACGACCAAGCACCCAGATTTCAGCAAGCTTGGGCATCTTGAGACAGCGTGGCTTGGTGGCATGCCGCTTCGGTATATCAGCCTCGTAGTGCCCGCAAGTCTGAAGCACCTGCGTCTGCTGGACCTTGCGCCCAGGCCATGGGTGAGGATTCCAGAGGGATGCACCCTTTCAATTGGGATTTCAGATGGGTCAGCAAGCAGCCCCTACGAGGAAACTAGCGAAGACTATGTGATTCTGTGGGTTGACAATATTGGCACATCAGTCATGCCCACGAACCAAGCTCAGATGGTTCCACCACGTGCACTCAGCCTTGTGCTAAAACACGACTGTGCGGTACTCTATGGTCTGTCTTGGCATTTGTTCGCTTGCCTCTCTGTGCTAATTGTGGAAGGCAAAAGCCCACGTGTACGCTTGCCAGCCTTGAAACACCTGGCCAAGCTGTACATAAGTGGTGTTGACCACCTTGAATTGGATTTTGAAGATGTGGAGTCCCTTGCCAGAACTGTTCAAGCAATGTCAGTCAAGTACACCAAAGGCAGAGTTGTTTTTGGGCCGGGAAGCGACGTGCTGGCCAGATTTGAGCATCAGCTGGAATTGAGGGGCAAAGGCTTGCTCACCCACCATGCCACAGGCATGGACTGCATGGTCCTTGTTCCAGAGCGTGTTGACCTTGCCGGCTGGGAGGCAGTGTGTGAGTGCCACTGCTGCTGGGACTGCCTGGCCAGAGCAGGGGTTGTCTGATGCTTGAACTTGAATCGCATGTGATGATGCCATTGGCACTGGGTGCAGACTGGTTTGATTGTCTCAGCAGCCCTCCGTAAAAGTACATGTCATACCGGTCACACGCAAATATCCGTGTAAGAAATTTCCAATTTTCTTAAAGCTTGCACGGACCGTGACTTCTCGAGATATGCTCACTCTGAAATGCTTTTCAGCAGACTGATGTCTCGCATACAAAACATAACAATACATCTAACGAAACAACTACCACATTCAAGAGCAGCCGCAGCACAAGCAGATTGGCAAGCAATCACAGGATTAATTTGTCTTCTCTATGCCTGGTGTTGATGTTGACATTAACAGCAGGAAAGTGGGAGAATTCTAAAATGTCTCTGGCTAGGTGTTGATACTGCTGAACTTGAGAAGGGGCCAAACCCAGCACAGCAACATGAAATGCACAGTGCACTTCTGCGGTGCAGCCTTGCTTCTGCTGCACTGTCAATGCGGCCAACTCTCATCACGGTACCACTCTCAAACAATGTCTTCTTGTGCTGCAGTGCTTCAGCTGCCCAGCTCCGTGCATGGGCCTTTCCAACCCTCCTGTCTGCGGCTTGGTTTTTGTCTGACAGATATCCAGCCTCTCAAGTGTCATTCATTACCTGCTCTGTTGCGCGCAGCTTTACTTCAGCTGCCTGCAGGTTCCCCTTTGCAAGGATGTTATCTCTGCGCAGGTTCCTGACAACTGCCGCCTGCTTCCTGGCAGCTTCCTCCATCTCCTGCATGCGCGCACGCAGCTTCCTGTTCTCCTGCTCCAGCTGCCGGCGCTGGGCCTGCGACGATCTGATAATCCGGCAGAAGTCGTCTATGCTTATGTCACCCTTGGTGACAGGCAGGGTCATGTCACCCTTAGCCACAGGCTGATCCTTGCTGGCAATGCTGCGCGCATTGCCCTCTGAGCATTGGTACACAAGAGCCCCTCCTGCAGTCACACAGTCACAATACATCACTTTCCAACAACTGAAGGCTGATCTGATGCGCAATTCAGTTTGTCCGAGCCAGCACCCAGCATAACATGCAGACACTTGACCACACCATTGCATGCGGCCAAAATAAGTGCAATACAACAAAAACATGAAATAGGGAAGTTTACTTTGCCCTACGGTGCACACGGGCACTCAAGAAGTTAGGTACTTCTTATCCCCTAATGAACAAGGGCCACACAAGGTGCAACGTCGGTCAGTCATAGGAGTCTAGCCCCAGAGGTAGAGTCTCTGGGCAGACCATGGCATCACATTCTGAAGCACAAGACTTGTTCAGGAGACCCGACCTGAGACCTGATCTGCATCTGTGCGCGGCTTCTTGCGGCTTCCCTGCTGCATGCCAGGCTGGCGGGGCGGAGGTTACTGCTGCTGTAAGAGTGCACTCGCTGTCTGCTCCCCTTCATTGCCACTGTCCTTGCTGCCTGGATCTGAGCAGCTGTCCAGATCCTGCCTGTGGATCTTCTCTGCAGCTTCCTGCGCAGCTGCGCGCCCTGGTCGGTCCCTGCTGGGAGGCAGTGTGGCAGACCGGTCATTGGTAGTGATTGCTGCTTGGAAACCAGCATTCCAGCCATACCCTTGCTAGATTTCCAGATCCAAGCAAGACCCAGTCACCCGTGGGCACAGGCTCTATAGCGCCACCCGGCAGCTGGCGCAAGCACACTCTAGCAGGTGGGCAAGTGCAATATGGGACAGCTGCTGGTGAGCTAGAAGCACACCTCTGGGGATTGGATGGTGTACAGCAGCAACAACCCATTGTTGTGTGCTGCAATGGCTGTCCAGTCTTCGTTCGGTAAGCAACTTGCCAAAAAGAGAAAGGTGACTGCCAGCTGCAGTTCGACCATCAAGCATATTTTCTGTGCTGAATGTTGGCTGGGGCTTAAGAAGAGTGATATCGTGCCACACACAACAGATCTGGAGAGCGTTGATCTTTCACCTGCGCTACCTCGCTTGTCGCATTCTCCTACGTTTTGGTACAATTCCTGTCCTTCCTTCTCATCAGTAGTCTGAGCCGAGAAGTCCTTTTGTGTCTGTAGAACATCTTGAAGAGAGGCCTATGCTTTACTTTTCTCTGCGTACAATAAATCTATACGATCTTAAGAGAGGAGCTGCACAGTTACCAAATTTGCTTGCTTCTCTGCTGTCGCAGTCAAGATTTGAGACTTTGGCCTATTTAAGCAAGCAAAGGCACCTTCGCACAGTTTCCGAAAACAGGATATGCAGACACCGATGGCCACAGCTTATTCCCCTCACTTGCAGATAGCGGCTTTCTAAAAGATCTTTTCACATCAATCTCTTCTCTTGCTCTCAGTGCTGCCAGCAGGCCTGGCTTTAACAAAGTGCTCGAGTATCTCATAATCGCTGTTGCGTTCAGCTTACTCGTGGGAGTGCTCTCTGTGATCGGCTTAATAACACCCCTCATGGTTTGTACCAGATCGGTAAGCTCTCTTTCGCCTTGCACCTGCCAGCACAACCACTATTTTCGCACCTTTGCCCAGCACTAGGTTTCCTGCACCTGCCAGTGGTTCGACAGGCCACTGAAGGAGCCTGTCGAACAGCCGTCAAACAGTAACTTCAGCGTAAGGGTTCCGTCCTGATCATCTCAGACGACCTCTTGCTCACAGGCTGCCAGGGCCAGGCGGCCTCCGAGCCTGCCAGAGGACATCTGGAGGCGTATAGCCAGCCATCTGACCACCAAGGAGTGGGTCAAAGCCAGTGGCACCTGTGCAGCTACCCGGAAGCTGCAGCCAGACAGCCTAGAGTGCCATCTCTCACACTACGAGTCAGAGGTTGACACGTACAATGAAGCTGCCGCCTTTTGGATGGTCAAGCACTGGAGAGAAGCCAGTCGGATCAGTTTGGAGTACGAGGCATCAATGCCCGAGTGTTTCAACAGTGGAATTGCTTCTCTGCCGAAAACTCTTAGAGCGCTGACTGTGCAGCCCGGCAAATTCTTGAAGTTCCACCAGGACAGTCATTGGGTGTCTTGGGTGACCTGGCTGCTGGCAGAAGCACGCACCTTGAAAGCACTGGAGCTGAAAGCAGAGAAGTGGTTCCCCTTGCCTGTCTTGCCAGGGCTAGCACACCTGATCCTGCACATGCAGATCTGCGAGCATGACTACGTGACTCTGCTGAGCAGCGTGCCAAACCTGCAGACACTCATGCTCTGTGGAACTGTCAAGGCTTGCAGAGACGGCCTCAAGACAGTGCAGATGCCTGCGGGTCTGAAACATTTGTGTTTGGACGATGCAGTGCTTTCCATGGCTTTGAGTCTGCCACCAGAGTGCTCGGTGCACTTGAATATGTCTCTGCGGCAGCGATGCGGCAAATGGAGTTTAGAAAGGGTTGTCAGGGAGATGAATAGCTGCAGTGAGACGAGTGCAGCACAGAGAGTGAGCAGCCTGTCAGTGACAGACGCAGACTTTGCTCTATGGACTGCTCTGTATAACGGCTGTGAGGCCTTGTCAGGCATCTCTAGTCTCAGCATCAGCGGTGGGAGTCTTGTGATCATGAGCTTGGCCAAGTTCGCCTGCCTCTCTTTGCTATTTGTGGAGGCAGCTGACCTAGAAGTAGTCATTCCTGCTTCCAAGCATCTCACAAAGATCTGCGTGCGCAGCGGCGGCTCTTTGCGTGTGAAGTTTGAAGATCCTGCGCTGACTGCCAAATATGTGCAGTCCTTTGCAGTGAGATGCGAGCCCGATGTTGGGTCAGAGGACTCGCGGTGTTTTGCTAGGCACCTGAGGAATGAAGGGAAGGCTCTTGTGGGAACAATGGATGCAGGTTTTGGGCTTGTATCTTACAGGCTGTCGAAGAAACAAGAGTCTGATGGCTGGGAAGGCGCCTGTGGCTGCATGTGCTGCATGGACTGCTTGAAGAGAACAAGAGCCGTTTGATTGACACCATACATTACAAAAACTATGCGTTGAATAATCTGTTGAGTCACTTTTGGAGTGTTGCTTGGTCTATCAGTGTGCGCATCTGTCCGGCCTTGCTGCATGCGCATTTACATTGTGATACGGCTTGCGATGCAGACATTCTCTCAGGCTCTTAAGGAACCCCCTCATGTGCATCAATATTGCTATTACTTGCCATTGCATGCCTACGGGCCTGCACAATCAAGCCATATGCAGGCATTCTACGAGCATAGAATTGTAGCCTTTGGCATTGATCACAGAGGGGAAAGTGGCAAGTGCTGGCATGACTGGCACATGCCAAATTGGAAGGACCGTGTCTTGCGTAAGGGTAGAGTTTTAGGTGTCTTAGCTTTTGTTCAGAGGCGTGGAAGCTCCCAGGGATTTTCTCGCAGATGATCCGATTCGAGACAACATCATCCCGGACGGTAGAAGACCAGGATTGCCCCTATTAGGAGTTCGTCTTGGACACCCAGAAACCCAAGAATGGAGATTTGCTATCTACTTCATCATCACCGCTTCCTGCAGACTGCATTTGCAAATAGAGATAGATAGGCTGATAGGCGCCGTTCAGAAGTCAAAGGCATTGATCCAGGGCCGCCGCGGTAAAAGCGAAAAGCAAGCAGCATTTATAAAGGAGCAGACTGCTATAATTATAGCAGCAGGGAGAAATTGATCGAGCAGCAAGCAGCATTGATCAAACAGGCAGAAATTATCAAGCGGGAGCAGAGGGTGGCGGGAACGCAAAATGCACTGATCAGCAGCCTGAGGCTCCAGCAACAAGAATGCGTTGATAGCCTGCAGAATTAGCTTGGAATGGAGACATGAGAAGCAGGTTCGCCAAGATTCGCCCATGTGGCAAGAGTACTTAGCTTTCCTCGAAGCCAGGCAGTTGAAGACTCACGTCCCGGACCAACATGATCACCAGTGCAGTACACACTGCATTGGTACGTAGCAGTAATGCAAAATGTGGTCAATTGCATCAAGAACAGGGCCATGCCAGACCAATTTCATTATGTTTGTAAGGTGGTCAGAGCGACCATGTACCCATTGTTGGTTCCCTGTTGCTGAGTTCTAAGCTAATTCAGCTCCGTTGCTTTCCCCACTAATTTGGAATTCAATTTTATTTTTTGAGACCAAATGCTTCTTAGAACTGTGCTTTGGAAGCTTCCCGATGACGTGTCCATCCCTGACGTGCCAAAACAGGCAATGGGAAGATCTCCTTGAGAGATCATCACATGCAATCTCACTCCGTGACAATGCAGCTATTGCGCACGCCCACATTCCTCTGTGTGAGAGCAGTCCCGATTACACATGTGTTACTGTAGCTGCTCTTGTGAAACGAGCTGCAATGGACGACAGGACTGCGACAGGAATCTTGCACGATTACATCAGGGAATGCTGCAGGCGCAGTAACACAGGCGAGTAGCCTCTTCTGTTGTCCCCTACAGAGTGTGCGAAGCTTTGCTTGCCACGCTTTGACTATTTTGAGATTACAGGCATCATGCGTGAGGCATATGTGCAATCTGGGAGGTGCAGACGAAGCTTCGAGTCGTGACAATGTTGACATCAGCAGCATCTCGATTGATGTTTATATGAACAGGACGTCCCTTGGAATTTGGCTGGACAGCAAAAGGAGTACCAAAGAGTGACGCTGCCAACGCATCCATCATGTACATTTGCCGCTCCCCACAGGTCTGCCTAATCTCTGCAAGATCAGTGCCTTTCTGTCAGTCAAATTCGCCTACATTATCATTTCGAGATGCTTGCATCCTTCCTGCAAGCAGCATGTCCCACCTTACAAGTCCACATGCAATATGCTTTGCACGCTTGGTATGCAGGGCCGCAAAGTACAGAGGCCTGAAGGCAGAGTTTGAGGAGGTAGGTACAACACCAAACACAGGTGTTGCTGCCAGGCTTGCAAAAGCCTGGCGCGCAGAACGGGCCAAAGCAGGTACCGTCCGGTGCATGCTATTGAGCTCCCAATTGCACGCTGCATGCGTCATCTGCTGACACATCATGTGATATCAGTAATCATCTCTCAATTTGCCTTGTCTCAATGCAGTACAGCATAAGCTTACATGTCCGGGCTGCCTTGTCTGCAAGCTCGGTACACGGCATGCTGTCCTTCAAGCAATTTGTACCATTTGTTGGTCTACCAGCACTGAGCAGCACGTGATGTTTGTGCAGGAAGGAAGGCAAGCCACCCAAAGGCAGTACTGACACAGGTCCCCATGCAGTACACTCCGCAGCAAAACACCTGGAATGCTGGTTTCCAGGCAGTATTCATAGCCACTGACCAGCCTGCCACACTGCCTCCAAGCACGGACCGGCCAGTGCGCGCAGCTGCGCAGGAAGCTGCAGAGAATATCCACAGGCAGAATCCGGACAGCTGCTCAGATCCAGGCAGCAATTACAGTGGCAATGGCGACAGTGGCATTGAAGAGGAGCAGGCAGCGGGTGCGATCTTTCAGCAGGAGTGGTCTCTGCCTCGCCAGCCTGGCATGCAGCAGGGAAGCCGCAAGAAGCCGCGCACAGATGCAGATCAGCTCGCAGGTCAGGTCTCCTGAACAAGTCTTGTGCTTCAGAATGTGATGCCATGGTCTGCCCCGAGACTTGATCTCTTGGGCCAGAATCCTAAGACTGACCAAGTTTGCACCTTGAGTGGCATTCATTAGGGGATAAGAAGTGTCTAACTTTTTGAGTGCCCGTGTGCACAGTACCTTAGGGCAAAGTACACCTTCCCATTTCACGTTTTTGTTGTATTGCACTTATTTTGGCCGCATGCAATGGGGTGGTCAAGTGTCTGCATGTCATGCTGGGTGCTGGCTCGGACAAAGTGAGCTGCGCATCAGATCAGCCTTCAGTTGTTGGAAAGTGACGTGTCGTGACTGTGTGACTGCAGGAGGGGCTCTTGTGTACCACTGCTCAGAGGGCAATGCGCGCAGCATTGCCAGCAAGGATCAGCCTGTGGCTAAGGGTGACATGACCCTGCCTGTCACCAAGGGTGACATAAGCATAGACGACTTCTGCCGGATTATCAGATCGTCGCAGGCCCAGCGCCGGCAGCTGGAGCAGGAGAACAGGAAGCTGCGTGCGCGCATGCAGGAGATGGAGGAAGCCACCAGGAAGCAGGCGGCAGTTGTCAGGAGCCTGCGCAGAGATAATATCCTCGCAAAGGGGAACCTGCAGGAAGCTGAGGTAAAGCTGCGCGCAACAGAGCAGGTGATGAATGACACTTGAGGGGCTGGATATCTGTCAAGACAGAAAAGACTGAAAGGAAGCCGCAGACAGGAGGCTTGGGAAGGCCCATGCACGGAGCTTTGCAGCTGAAGCACTGCAGCACAAAGGGACAATTGTTTGACAGCAGTACCGTGATGAAAATTGGCCGCATTGACGGTGCAGCAGAAGCAAGGCTGCACCGCAGAAGTGCACTGTGCATTTCATGTTGCTGTGCTGGGTTTTGCCTCTTATCGAGTTGAGCAGTCTCAACAGCTAGCCAGAGACATTTAGAATTCTTCCCACTTTCCTGCTGCTAATGTCAACATCCACACCAGGCATAGAGGAGACAATTAATCTTGTGACTGCTTGCCAATCTGCTTGTGCTGCGGCTGCTCTTGAACTTGGCGGTTGTTTCATTAGATATACTGTTATGTTTGTTTGCAAGGCATCAGTCTGCTGAGAAGCATTCAAGAGTGAGTATATCTCGATAAGATTACGGTCCGTCCAAGCGTCAAGAAGAGCGGACATATCTTACACGTATGGTTGCGTGTGACGGTATGACATGTACTTTCACAGAGGGTGACACAATCAAACCAGTCTGCACCCAGTGCCAATGGCATCATCACATGCGATTCAAGTTCAAGCATCAGACAACCCCTGCTCTGGCCAGGCAGTCCCAGCAGCAGTGGCACTCACACACGGCCTCCCAGCCGGCAAGTTCATCACGCTCTGGAAAAAGGACCATGCAGACCATGCCTGTGGCAGCATAATAGCGGTAGGAAAAGCCTTTGCCCCTCAGTGCCAGCTGATGATTAAACCTGCCCAGCACGTCGCTTCGCACGCCCGCACGCCCGCAAACAGCTTTGCCTCTGGTGTACTTGACTGACATTGCTTGAACAGTTCTGGCAAGGCATTCCACATCTTCAAAATCCAACTCAAGGTGGTCAACGCCACTTATGTACAATTTGGCCAGGTGGTTCAAGGCTGGCAAGCGTACGCGCAGAGTTTTGCCTTCCACAATCAGCACAGAGAGGCAAGCGAACAAGTGCCAAGACAGTCCATACATTACCGCACAGTCGTGTTTTAGCACAAGGCTGAGTGCACGTGGTGGAACCATCTGAGCTTGGTTCGTGGGCATGACTGATGTGCCAATATTGTCAACCCACAGATCCACGCAGCCTTCGCTAGTTTCCACGTAGGGGCTGCTTGCTGACCCATCTGAACTCCCAATTGAAAGGGTGCATCCCTCTGGAATCCTCACTCCTGGCCTAGGGGCAAGGTCCAGCAGACGGAGGTGCTTCAGACTCGCAGGCACTACGAGACTGATATATCTAAGCGGCATGCCACCGAGCCACGCCGTCTCTAGATGCCCAAGCTTGCTGAAATCTGGGTGCTTGGTCGTGGTAGCATCACAGATGAGGTGCTTGAGAGTTGCCCTGGTTCCTAGCTTCACTTCAAAAGGAACGCTGAGGTCTAAGACCGTCAAGCTCTTTGCTTGCTCCAGCAGCCACAGAATCCAGCTCCTCCAATTGCTGTGTCCGTAAGAGAACTTTCCCAGATTCCACTCAAAAGGAGCCTTGCAGGTGAAGCAAAGTTGCCTCACATGGGACAGATCAGCTGACCGGGACCCCAGAGCCTGGTGAGTCAGCTTCAGGGGATTCTCTTGCACATATTGTCCTTTGTGGATGTCAAATTTCACCAATTTTGCCCGGCCCCAGTGCTTTGCCAGCCACTGCAGCGCAGAGGCAGTCTTGCCATTTTTAGCCAGTGTGCAATTGATCTGATGAGGCTGCAGCTGCCATAGAGCAGTGCAGGCTCCGCTGGCTTTAGCCCACTCCTTGGTCGTCATCAGCCCGCATATGTGCTGCCACAGCTCCTCTGGCAGGTATGGGAAGTCCTGTTCAGGAAAGGTGAACTACTTCAATAACGTGCTGAAACATCTGGCTGGAGGCCATCTTGAAGCCATTTACACCCAAGCTTTTTAAACACACGATCGAAACCTTAATCCAAATTCGACTTACAACATCCATCTCTTGATGCCAAGTTTCTGCAAGCTGGCGGCGAAGTGAGAAGAGGTTCATGCTTAAAACGTGTTGAAAGCTGGATACACAACCCTTGCTCGGCTGATAATTCACGCACCTCCATTCTCGGTTTCGATAGACGAGCGACGTTCCTTCGTGGTCGGGATGTTGCTCACCAACTCGCCAGGAAGCAAAGTATCAGTTTACTTCGAGAACAGAGTCGTTGATAAAAGAGGATGCTCGAATGCTCAGTGTATTTCAAGCTGTTAAGCGCACATTTCTGTACGTAGTTCGACTAGCAAATAATTCGACAATGGGCACTTTGCAGAGCAACCAGTGCTTACTGTTTTATTACTAATGCCTCTTAGCAGATCAGAAAATACGTGACGCCCAGCCAGGGCAGCCCATTGAGCAGCTTGTAAATGAATTAGAGGAGAGCCTACACAGACGCAATCCTTTTACAGATCAGACACATGCAGACAAACAGGACACAAAAGGCAAACAACACCACAGTGACAAGTGGATAATTATGCCTGGCTCGGTCTGAAGAGGAACACACAGTGAATCAGTGCAAGGCAAAGAACAGGAGAGCAGGCAGACACCAAACACTACCTGCAAGAGGGAGTGGAAAGGCGATCAGCCACGTAGGAAGGCAGTCCTATGAACAATGCAGCACTCCGAGCCAGGAGCAGATGCTGGTGATGGATAGAAAAAACTAACATGTCACCCTTACTTTTGAGAGTCATGCCAGGAGTGCAGCTAACTTAAAGAACTCAAATATCTAGGAGTCTAAAAAAAGAAGAAAAAAGTATGTAGATTGTGGCACCCATTAGGACTCGAACCCGGGCATTCCGTATTAGGGGAGGGGCTCGAACCCTCTACCAACTAACCCGTCCAGGGATTGGGCTCGAACCAATTACAGCCTGGCGCCACCAGGAGAGCCGTGCCTTGCTCAGCTGTTGCTTTTAGATTTATATATTGCCTTGCGTCTCAAGCTCCGGGATTCGTTCCAAACCGATCATCATGATCGGTGAGCTTTCAGTTCCCACGAGAAGCATTGGCGTGTGTCCATATACTTTCCTGTATAGCCCGAAGCATGATCAAAAGTCACACATTGACAAAGAGATGCTGTCAACAATCCGTGCACATCATGCCTCGACAGCTTGCCGTCTCTGGCCAGGCAGTCCCAAGAATGGCAATCGTACTTTCTTTCCCAGCCAAGCGCTTGATACCAGCTCAGACCGCATGCAACTGCCCTGACACAACATCACAGTCGCGCACCAATTGTAATTCCCTCTGCCAGGCCATCGGCAACAATTTCACCCGAATTTGATTCGTCACAAGTCCATGCGAGTAAATTATTCTTTTTAAAAGTCAGCGCCATGCACAGAACGCTTGGAGGGCAACCTAAACTCTCGACTCCCATTCCTCAAAAATATAGTTGAATTGTGACAATTGCTCATGACTCGCCTCAGCTTTCATGGCCCTTTGCAAGACGTAAGCAATGTGTGCACTGCGACTGGCACTGTGTTTTGCTTTTTGGTACCGTAAGCTACTTTGCAGAAGTGACCGTGTTCAATCAGACAGTGACAAGAAGTCGCGATGCATGTGCTAATGTAAGAATGCTTTGGTTATGTAATTGGTAATCTGACACGTTGAAGGAGAGAGCGTGTCTCTGGTGATTCCTGCTCTCGTGGGGCAGCGCTGCAAAAGATCTGCATCCGCGCCCGGACTTATTTTACATTGTCCCTCGAGGACTCCGGGGTGTCTGCTGCATCAGTTCAGGCGTTTTCCGTGAATTATCAAAAGTTCCTAACAGTCAACACTGCCCAGCACCTTCAGGGCTTTGCCAACCATTTGACAGCAGGGGGAAGTTTATTGATGACTCGGTATGATTCCAGGTCAGACATGCACAGGTTACGGCTGCCTTAGATGCCTGCAGATGTGTTAGGCTGGGAAGGAGTGTGTGACTGCAAGTGCTGCATGGAATGCCTCAGAAGGTCCAGAGTTGTGTGCTGCTGATGTGGAAAACTGGAAAGCATAGCTCACGAGCGAGGCCGCACTACATGAAACGGGACAGGGCTTTAGAAGGATTTGCAGGAGGATTGCTTTAAATGATCCTGCTCAAAGAGTCAGGGATTTCAGGATGTTGCAGTCAAATTCATGGCTTCTGTTCCAATTTTGTAAAAGATGTCAGGCATTCAGCGACACAGGGATATTGCAGTTAGAAAGGCAGGCAGCATATTATTACACCTCATACAGCAACAACAAAATTGCCCTCATGAGCAGCACCCACACCTCTTGTAAGACACTGCCATAGCACCGCAGCTACAGCACGCCAACACTGTACAAGTCATGTCGATATAAATCCCTACACCTGCCACAGATTTGTCACAGCTAAGGAGCCTCCGCGGTGAACCCGACGTCTCACATGCGCATATTCTCATGCGGGAAACAAGTGTAAAAATTCATGTCAGGCGGCGCCCCACTGAGGTGGCGGTGTGCCGTGCCATCGGCCAGCGATATCTCGGATACCCTCCGGGGGACTCGGCAGCGCTGGAGGGGGAGATAAAAAGAGGGAACGCTGGGCAGCCACGACGCTCGATACGGGCGCGCCGCCCCCCGCTACGGGGCCGCTCTTGCTGCGCCGCGGAAGGTCTCGGGTCCGTAACGGGCTTCCGCCGCTGTCCCGCAGCGGGTTCTCGCTCCGTAACGGGCTCCCCCCGCTGCTCCGCAGGTGGCTGCCGCAGCCGGCCCGTACTGATTTGCGAGACCGCAACGGGCTGCTCCGGTTGCCCCATAACGGGCTGCTGCCGCTATCGCGCACCGGGTTTTCGCAGCTTCTCAGCGGCGTCGGCGTCTCTGCAACCTGCGCAGGACCCACAGAATTCTGTCGGATAGACCTAATCCAGCGTCTTGCGCATATCGTGAACCAGGGATCACACAGCGGGACAAGAGCGACAGGAATCTGCAACACCAACTCTCCTGAGGCAGGGCAAAAATGCAAAAAGGTTTTCAAATTTTCCTATATCTTGGATAGACACTCTTGGATAGACACAAGGGGACCGTCCCTCATCTGTATTCTAGACAAGCAGGGCAGGGGCGGAAAAAGGCAAAAAAAAGCATAAGAAACACATTACCTGGGATCGCCAGGCAGCCCAGGAGCAGGAATCAGGACTTCCAGAAGAGCCGGTGTCGCCAAAGAGCGCATTATGGTGAAGTGATCCAAATGGCGGTTTGCATGGAGTGCACGCGTCAGGAATGCCCCCGAGCTGCGCCGATGACTGATCCAAACCCGGTGTCTCCGCTAAGGCCTGCCCAGGCTCCAGCCTCCTGGCAACATTCCTGCTTGAATACAGGGCAATGCACAATGTCAGACAAGCTCAAACATGGGAACATCTTCACTGGGCGCCTCGTCAGAAAAAGCTTGTGGAGAAGTATAGCTAGAGCTGATTCAGCAAGTCCTGTGTGGCAACCATTTGTGCTTTGGGGCTCTGTAGAGCAAGGAAGGGACAAGACTGTCAAGCTAGGAATGCAGCAATGAGTTCATGGACCTGTACGGATGACCTCTCCTGCCAGTTTTGAAGGAATGTAGACACTTAACAAGTTTGTGATATGTAGATGGGCAGTGACAGACTGCCTACAAGACCATTGAGCCTGAGGTGGCTCCCACATACGTCTCTAAAATGCAATAATGATCTTAATCATGACAAATGTGTTGGAGCGCCTAGCCCACTGTCTTCCTTCTATCTAGTGTGAAAGATAGTATAGCGAAAGATTATTGCCTGTACCTGCGCCGGCGGTTGGTGACCCCAAGGCTGTAGGTCTCCTGGGCATCCCCTTCATTCTCCTGGTCTGACTCCCAGTCAAATCCAGCCGTGCTCTCCGTGGCGATTCCCCTGGTCACCTCCTCAGAGCGGCTTGCCAGCAGCGGTGTGCAGTCTGCAGCGTCCGCACCCAGATGGCCTGGGTCACCTGCCGCCACGCTGCCTGCCTCGTTGCCCGTATCTGCCTGTGCCTGCACCTGCGCAATTACTTTTATTATCATTACATGCTTTTCCTGCCAGAAGCAAGGTGCGTCTGCAGACAAGCTGCAGTAATGGCTGCCAAAATCCTACCCCTTGATGGACTCGCCAGATCCAAGCAAGACCCAATCAACCGTGGGCACGGTGCTCAGTATTTATACCGCCCCCCGCCAGCCGGGGCCATAATCTGCCTTAAAGAGTAAGTCTGCATGTCAAGACAAGTGTGCCACACAAACAGAGCAAAGTCCGGCAGTGCAACCAAGCCCACAAAGGCATCCGTGTCTTGAATTTTCACGCCAATCTAGAGCCAAGCAGAACGCCGTGCGAGGGTTTTGACTGTCTATGCATCCAGCATCTCTGTTTGTTTGATGTTCATCTGTATGTGTCCCTGTATGGATGCCCGTGTAATGAAAAGGTTGAGGTTTACCTCGTCTATGCTGATGTCGGCGCCGCCATCACCAAAGTTAGCGCTGGCGCCGCGGCTGGCGGCGGCTGGTGAGGCCGGGCGGGAGGGAACGCGCACGACCATCTCCCGGCTCAATGACGCCGCCTGCAGTGCTTTCACTATCGAGCCAGATCCTGTCGCGCTCAGAGAATTGCCCTGCGCAGTCAGAAAGAACAGCATCGGAAAAGGGCACAGCATACCGTGAGCTGGAGTCCAGGACATTCCCAAATGCAGAGCATTCAAAGGATGCCAGACAAGACCACAGTGGCACCCGTTCCTTGAACAGGAGCTTCCAGAAGCATTGTGTTCGCAACCCACAGCTTGCTCGGATTGCTGACAGGGAATGGCCGCATGTGCCTGGCAAACAGGATTCCCACACATTTAAACACACTCAAGATACCAGAGACCTGACCAAAGAAATTCCCAGGCTGGACAGCTACTGCAGCGCAGCTGAAGTGATGGAAGGATCGTGTGCCGCACATGCATGCAAGTGCAGCACCTGTCAGTGCCATGTGCGATGTGCAATTCAATTAAGAAAAACAACAGATTTACCCACCTGGGGGTTTTGCCAGATCATGCCGACGGGTTCTGCGTTGTGGGCAGATGCCAGGCGGGCGGCAAGGGATTCAACTCGCGCGCGAGTCTCGACGCACGCCGCCCTAGACGCGCGCAGCTGACCCCGCCTCTCACTCAGCTCCAGCTGTGACGCACATGAAGTACTTTTACCTGCAATCTTCCAAGCTATTTTCCCCCCAAACCAAATGTCTGGATATCGATCTGCTTTGGCTCCTTCCGGTGAAGCCAGAGACAGATGACTGGAATGGAGTATGCTGTGTTCCCCCAAAAGAAACTTTCTGCACTTTTTGCACTATGTTCTGTCAAGAGAGCATGGCTGGATGAGATGCCCCAGAAGCTGATTTATCAGAAGGACAAAGAGCCTCTAGGGTGCATGCCCCTTCCATTCTGTTCTATTTTGTCAACACTCTCCTCTTGCTCCAGGAGAATATGTTTTCGCTAATATGCAGCTTACGTATAAAGGGATAGTTCAAAAACTTTACCTGCAGGCGCTGGTTCTCCAGGGTGAGCTCCTGCAGCGTTCCCTCCCGCATCTCCAGCTTCTGCGCAGCCTCCGCCTGGTGCCGCTCGGCTTCCGCCAGCTGCCGGGCGGCTTCCTCCGCCCGCCGCTGCTGTGCGCTTAGCTGCTCCTCGGCTTCCCTGGCTCCTGCCCGCGCCTGCTCTGCCTGGCCTTGAGCCGCCTGTGCATACATGAAGAGGGCACCCTTGCTCAAATAGGGCAATTGGTGTAAGTAGCCTTGATTTTGCCTCTGCAGTTGACGACGAAGTAAGACAAGCCGGTGGCGCAAACTGCTCTGAAAAGCACAGCATTACAGCAATAATTCTCAATGTGTGTAACGCCAGAAGAGTGCACTTGGACCCATCCTGGCTCTGAATATGTGTGAGTAACAGGTACTCTCACCAACGCAAATATTTGCATTAAAACAAATACTCAGATGCTGAGACCTGCACGACAAGCCCTGCTAGCCTGATACGTCAGCAGCCCAGAAATCGGTCTCCAGATTGAGAAATATAGGCTTGTGAAAGATTGCACAAGCACCTGCAGCTGCTGCTGCAGGGAGTGCAGCTGCGCCTGCTGTGCCTCTGAGAAGGCCTGCAGCTCGCCAACCATGTCCTGGCATTCCAGCAGCGCATCCTGCCTCGCTGCAAGCTGCTCTGCCGCAGCCCCCAACGCCTCTTGCTGCTGCTCCAAGAGCTCTTCCTTGGCCTGCGTATGCACACAAGAGGAATTCCACAATCTGATTTGATGGTGTCACATATCCATGCACATCCGCTTCCTGCAGGGGTCACTGCTGTTCACCCTCCTAAGGCTGCACCCATGAACCAAAGGTTCTTCCCAACCAAGTCACCCATGCTTGCTGACATTTCTGCCAGGATGAGTTCAGAGTTCAGCAATGTGGTCTGACATTGTTGACAGATTGACAGACAGTAGACAGAAGGAGCTGTGGTCTACCAGGAGCCGTCAAAGTCACTGTGCAGCGTGCTGGCAGAATATGTGGCTCGGGCCAACCAGCTATATCAGAATATCTAACGTGAAGAAAGAGGAAGCATGGGTGAATGCAAGAGTGAGCCCACTCACATGCAGGTCTTCCTCCAGTGCTTGTGCGCGTGCCTGGAACGCCTCCTGCATGGACGCCACCTCAGCAGCATGCGCCGCTGCCAGCGCTTCTACAACAGCGTTCCCTTCCAAAACCATCGCTGCATTCTCTGCATCTGCATTTAAAAATTTGCTGCTGCTGGGTTCTTCGCAGAAGTTTGGTGCATGTGCAGCCGCGGCCTGATCAGGCGCCCCCTGGCCCGGTGAGTCAGCACTGACCTGGAGCGTCTCTCCGCAGCGGGAGCAGACCGCTGTGCTGTCCTGCTGCGCCTATTTTGGCACTTGCAAGAGCATATCAGTATAGACTGCAGTTTCCACCTCCGGTCTTTTTCACTCATGCTGAGCTCTTGTCAAGATCGCGCCAGGGATGGCATACAGAGTGAAACAGCAGAGCTCCCAAACTTGTATGTCATCCATGCACAGCCGTTCTGATTTTATGACACACGGAAGCAAAGCCAAGCAATTGAGCAAGCCTGATGATAGCTTAGAACTCATCAAAGTCGGCACTGTGTCCTGAGGACTATACATGTATTAGCGTTCCTTCATAAGTTTCTGCAATAAATGCACCTGTTTTGCATCAGCAATTTTGCGCAGCTGTGCCTCCAGGGTCTCGATGCGTAGCTGCGCTGACACCAGCTTGGGCAAGTCCGATGCGCCGGCCGCCGCGTCGCCGCGGGCCGCATCCAGAGCATACAGGTCCGCTATGCGCGCTCTCAGATCAGCCTCAACTGCGTCCCGATCCTGCAAACATTATTGAGAATAAAGTGAGCCTCTCATCTGCAGGCGAAATGTCAATTTCTGCATTGCAGTCCCTTGTTGTGCAGGCCTTGCAGTTAGAAAATGTGTGAGGCCCCGCCTAAACTGCCATATTGATGAGAATTGGAACTGCCGCCTATGCTGCCTGTGTAGAGTCTCACAGCTTCAACATCTGCTTCAGCTCACTATGGTCACTTCTTGGCTTGGCCTTCACGGGACAGAGCATAGAAGTACGAGGCTAACAGTGTTGCTCCGTACAAATGAAACAATGGTTGAAAAAATGATTTGATGCTGCATCAGGCAGCGCTCAAAATAGAGTGAGTCACCTCCAGAGCTTCGGTGAGCTCCTGCACTTGCGCAATCTTCTGCACATCGGCAACCTTGGAGTGGTGTTACAGGGGGATGACATAACAGTGAGTCACCTCCAGAGCCTCGGTGAGCTCCTGCACTTCAAACTTGTTATCCGCGGCGGCCAGAGACAGCTCGAAATTCTCATCGTGCAGTCTCTCGGCCTCGGCCGCCGCCGCCGCCAGCTGGGCCTCCATGTCAGCGAGCGTCTGACGTAGCGTGGCGTTGTCATCGGCCGAGAGCGCGTCTCCCGCTGCGCGCCCTCCCGCCGCTGCCGCCAGCTGCGACGCCAGATCCTGGCAGGCCCATGAACTCGATGAATAGGTTGTCAGAATAATGATCAATGTTGTGTATAGGCAACTTATACTGCACATAAATGGGATCCTTTGCTCCATACCCCCATATGGCCAACCGGTGACTATGTAATCAAGCCATTCATCATCTAAAAGAATGCCTCTAGTCCCTGCAAAGGTGCAGGGCCTACAGGCATTCTTAAACAGCAGGTCAAGCGGGTCATGTGGGTTGAATACATTACTGCTCTTAACAGGTATGATTTCTGATATGAATTCTAGTTTCTCCGGCACATTGTGGTTGTGAAAGTCAAGGTTGCACTCGAGAAGGAACCAGTGCTGACCTGGTTGCTGCGCCGCAGTGAGAGGCAGGCGCCCTGCAACTCCGCCAGTTCCTCTCCCAGAGCACCACCCACCTTCACACATGCGCGCTGTCAGCATTCCCATTCATTACACGAGGCCGCCCAGGCCTCATGGCTGCCATGAGCAATGTTGCTTGTCTTCATTGTGCAGACACAGCTGCACCCTGTTGCTGCCAGGATGCAAGGTGCATCGGCAGAAAATGTGGAGAGCAAGGGTCCCATAACAACAACTACTTGCTGGACATCACAGATTCAGGCACTCCCAGTCAAAAGCCAGCACGGTCAGTGTCAACATCGTGCCCTGCCAGCCAGGGCCAGACTAATGTAAAGTGGTAGATATAGCAGGATATAGTCAAGATTGTTATTCTGCAAACACCTGGTCTTGCAGGCGAAGGTTCTCGGCCTCCAGCGCTTCGCAGCGCGCTGTCAACTCCTGCACCGCCTCTTCCAGTGCCTGCCTGCCGCTGCTACTGTCTCCCTCTTCCTGATCCAGATTCAATGCATCTCCGCCTGCTAAGCCCTGACTCACTGTCCCAGTGCAGTGCAGCCTGCTCAAGTCTGGCGAGCCGGATCTAGCGATCTCTCGCGCTTCCTGACTAGCTGCTCCCTCGCCGGCTGCCTCTGCCGCAGCCTCGACTGGCGCCAGATCAGGCTCCGAGCTGGGGTGACTGATCGGCGGCGATGGCTCATCCGCCAGTTCAGGCTCCGCTGCATCAGGTTGCCCGATCAGGCGCTGCGGCGACGCCGCGTGATCTGGCGACTGTGCCACATCAGCTTCTGCCGTGCTGGCTTGCTCGATCAGGCCTGCTGACATCAGCAGCTGGTCGGCTGCTGCCGCAGAGCCGCGCAACTGAAGCTGCACCCGATCAGGCGACTGCTGCAGCTCTACCAGAGCAGCCGCGGAGCCGCGCAGCTGCAGAGCGTCTAGCCGATCTCTGAGCTCCCGGCTCGCGTCCGCGGCGGCGCGGCCGGCCGCGCCGGCCTCGGCGAGCTCGGCGGCGAGCTCGAGGTTCTCGCGGCGGAGATCGTCGGACGCGCGCGATTCGGCGGTGGCCGATGCTTCGGCGGCTCGGCAGCGGGCGAGGAGGTCAGCATTGTCGGCCTCCAGCTGCGCCATCGCGTGACGCAAGCTCGGCTTGCGCTCGGTCTGCCACCCCTGCTCGCAAAAAGCAGCTACACTGACGTAAGGGTGAGATATCTATGGTTGCGTGCTCTGGACCCTGGAATACAGAGGAGCGGTACTTACCACCTTTAGCTTCCAACCGAGTCTGGAAGCAAGAGGGAAGTCAGTTTGGTAATGCGGACACCAGCAAGACTAGGTTGTTCTTTAGTCTTCCAACTTGGGTAGAACAGGAGGCTTGAAGACATCTCTCGTAAGAGTCCTATTTTGTATTACTGAGCACAGGCAAGAGACACGCTGGCAGCTTGCTGCAGCCGACAGCTTCAGTTTTTGGTCTCTCAAGATTAGACAAGCCATGTTGGGTGAGATGGGGCATTGTTCCTCACCCTGTTGAGCAGTGTCCTGCCACTGCCAAAGGAGTCCCTCCGCCTGATCACAAACTCCTCCTGTGTCTCAGGCTGCTGCTGCTGCTCTAGCTGCTGATCCTGTGGTTGCTGCATTTCCATTTGATCCAGCTGTTGCTGATTCTGCTCCAGCCGCTGCTGGCAAGCATGCAGGGATTCCTCGGCTTCCTTCAGCTTCGCCTTGTAATCTGCAATGTCGCACACCGACAAAGCTTCACATCGAGCACAGACATACAACAGATAAACGGTGGTAGAAGTGGTGGTCCCCTGAAGAATGCCTCCTTTCTTTTTTCATTGAAAACACAGATTAATAGGATGTCCTCCCTACACCAAACTCCAGGTACTTGCAAATGATCCGCCCAAATGGGAGGGGAATGTTCTCCACTGTGCGACTCATTTGTCCATTGAGACTGGTATGGGGTGAAGTGAGACTGGTATGGGGTGAAGTGAAGTCAGTCAGGAATCAAGCTGTTTAGTGGAAAGTTCACAGGTGCATGCAGGCACAAAAGTGAATGGAGAAGGGGAGGATAGAATAACGCACGCTGCACGCGCTCTTCGCAGTTGGCGCGCACGCTGGCCACAAGGTCCTCCATCACAGCATTCTGCATCTCCGCCCGGCCCTGCTCCTCTTCAAGCTCCTGCCTGAGCTGCGCCACCGCCGCTGCGTGCTCTCTTTCAAGCTTGTATTGAAGCTCTGCAAGCTGTGATGCATGCTCCGCACCGGTGAAGTCAGCAACTGCGGGATGCTCTCTTTCAAGCTCCTGCCTGAGCTGGGCGATCGCCGCCGCGTGGTCTAATTCGAGCTCTTGCTTCAGCTGTGCGGTTGCTGCCGCATGCTCGACCGCCATGCTCTCGATTGCTCGCGCATGCTCTTTCTGAAGTTGCTCCAGAACTTGCGCAGTGGCTGTCTTGCCGTGGACGGGTCCAGCATGCTCTGTTTTGAGCTGTTCCTGAACCTCCGCCATCGCTGCTGCATGCTCGGCAGCCCTGCTCTCAATGGCACAAGCATGCTCTTCCTGAAGCTCTTGTCGGAGCTGGCAAAGCTCTGCCGCATGCTGGGAAGCCATCCGGTCAACTGCCCGGCTGTGCGCACAGTTCAGTTCCTTCTGAAGCTGTGCGAGTGCTGCAGCATGCTCGGCTGCCATGCTTTCCACTTGTCGGCTGTGATCCTCGCCAGGATCACTCTGTGCAGCTGCGACCAGCACCGGGTGCTTGGCCGCGGCAGCCGGCGCCGCCAGCGGCGGCGCGGCAGCTGCCGCCTCGCGCTGCGCAGTCAGCAGGCGTTCCTTGAGATCCGCCAGCTCAGCTTCCTGCTGTGCGCGCAACCGCGCCTCCGCAACGCGCAGATTTGTGGAATGCCTCGCGTCACTTGCTGCGCCTGCTTCAAACTGCTTTGCCAGCACCGCAAGAAGATCGGCTTTGTGACAGCTTCCCAGCTGGTGCCGCAGTGCAGCCAGCTCAGCCTGATGCCTGCCTTGCAGATCTCCCACGACAGCTGCCAGACGGAGCTCATTTTGCTCCCTTCTGACCTTACTGTCTGCTTTGTAGCTGGCCTGCAGGCCTGCCTTGACCCGTGCAACCGCGCTCTCGTGCTCGGATATCAGGGCAGCCAACTCTGCCTCGTGCTGGCACTGCAAGCCTGCACTGAGCTCTGCCAAGGCGCTCTCATGCTCCTCCCTCAAAGCAGCCACCTCCGCCCCAAGCCGCCTCTCCATCTCTGCCAGATCCATGGCGTGCTGTTCTCTGAGCGCGGCAATTTCTTCTTCTTGCCAGCTCTCCAGATCCGCCCGCAGCTGACTCAGCGCGCTGTCGTGCTGCGCTGCCATCGCCGCCAGCTCAGCGGCCTGTCTGTCGGCCGTTCCCTCCAGCGCAGCCGCCAGCTCAGCTGCACGACCAATCGCCAGTTCATTTCTCACCGCTGCTCCTACCTCCCTGTGCTGTTGCTCCAAGGCAGCAAGTTCTGCTGCATGCTCGCTGCTGAGCCTGTCTTGCTGTGCAGCCAGGTCAGCCTCGATCTTGCTCTGCAGCTCCTCCAGTGCTGCATCCTTCTCAGCCTCTAGCCCCTCCAGCACATCTGCCAGATCCTTCTGGTGCATCTCCTGCAGTCCCTCCACCTCTTGCTGGTGCATTTTTTCCAGGCGAGTCTGCAGCTCTGCAAGCTTGCCTTCTTGCTGCCGCTGCAAGGCGGCCAGCTCGGCAGCTTGCTCGTGCTTCAGCTGTTCTCGCAGCTCTTGCAATGCGCTGTCAAGTTGCGCTTCTGCTGCCGCCACCTCAGCCGCGCACTGCTGCCGCACCAAAGCCAGCTCGGCTTGATGCTGCTCTTGGAGTTCTGCCAGAGCCGTCCTGGCGCATGCCCTCTCCGCTGCCACCTCAGCCTGCAGATCCTGACAGGCTTGCGCAGTCTGCAGCAGCTTATGCGCAGCATCCGCTGCTGCCCTTCCTGAGCCTGATTTGTCGGCAACTGCAGCATTGGAGCGTCCTGGGTCCGCGGCCTGATCTGGCGCGGTGGCATCGTCTGCGGCGGCGATCCCTCCCGCCGCTAGCTCCTCCCAAGCAGTCACCGCCGTCGCTGCCGGGCCGGCCGCTCCTCCGAGGCTGACGCTGCAGACTGCGTCGGCCGCAGATGTATGTTTGACACCGCCGCGGGACAAAGACGGCCCGTGCGGCGGCTGCCCTGGCTCTGCTGATGTCGGCGGCGGCTGCGCTGACGTCAGCAGCGGCCAGGCTGATGTCAACGCCGTCGCCGCGAGCACGGCGAAAAGCCACTGCCCGGGAGACACCCCGCCCTTGCCATTTTGATTCAACCCATCCATCTGCTCCAACAATGGCTGGCCCACGTCCCCTGCTGCAGGCGCAGCCCCGTTCCTGCCGTCATCCTTGGGAGCTGCGGCTTCTGTTGCCCTCTGAGACGCCATCTCAAGGCTGGCCGCTGAGTCACAACCTCCATCAAAGCCAAGCGGGCTGCTCTCCTCCGCACAATCTTCGTCTGAGGCTGCCGCCGAATTGCCGCTGTGCTCAAAGCGTGCACAGCGCAGCGCCGCGGCGACGGCCTCGCTGTGCTCCCGGTCCGCCTCGGCCGCCGCTTCGACACTGGCGAGCTCCAGCGCATGCTCCGCCTGCAGCCGCTCCAGTTCCTCGCTGTGTGCCGCCTGCACACAGATTAACGCCATGTCTATTACTTCTTCCCAAGGTCCTGTCAAAGCATTGAGATGTGCCGCAAGCACGTACATTGGGTTGTGAACTTAGCCTTGCACAGCAGGTATGATTGCATACCAATAGCCTTCTGCCAGCAGATAATACAACCGCCAGGAATATCCTCAAACATGCAGTGCAGTCAAAAAGCTTCTGAGAAGGTATATTTCTGAGAAAAAGCACCTGCAGATCGAGGATGGCGGCTCTGTGGTGCGCTTGCCATGACGCGTCGGCATCCGCCAGGCGGGCGGTGAGGTCAGCAATGACGTCAGCGCGCTCGTCCGCCTGGCACGCCAGCTCAGCGAGCCGCCGCCCATCCGCCGCTGCGCGTTCCCTCTCCCGCTCAATCCGAATTTGAAACTCCTCCTCTGCGCCGATCTTCGCTGCAGCCAGCTCCTCGTGCTCTCTCTCCAGGGCTGTCACTCTCTCCTCGAGCTGGCTCCTCGCAGCAGTTAATTCGTCCTCCAAATTGCAGCGCGCGGTCTTTGACTCGGTGAGGGTGGCCTCCAAAACGGAGCAGTGGCGACGTTCGAGTTCGAGTTCGTGGCGCAGGGAGCGGGCCTCATCTCCGGCGGCGTTTTCTGCCGCCAGCTGCCTAATCAGGCCGTCTTGTTGTGCCGCTGCCGCCTCCTTGAAAGCCTGGAACTCCTGTGGAACACCACGGCAAGAAAAAATATCAGCTTCTGCAGATAAGGCTTTTAAGGACTTTAGCGCTGAGTGTCTACACAATGGCTACGGGTACATGGCCTGCGCAAATGCAGCCAACATGGTTTGGAACCAGAAGCTGCAAGTGCAAGGCAGTCCACCAGAACAGCAAGCTGTAAGATGCAGCCAAGCCAGCTGGAATGTCAGATTGCAACATTGACCCGTTTAAAAGCGCGGCATATAGCAAAAGACTCCTGACAGCCTGAAAAAGAATGTCTGACCTTCAAATCACCAAGCAACACTTAGCGGCTGACCATGGTGGCGGTCCATGAAAATTAGAAGATACGCAGCTGTTTCATAACGCCTCTATTGCAGAGAGACAAAGCCCAGCTCTCAGAAGATTCATCAGACAACTCCGTGGAGCTATGGGCACAGTCTGCAGCTGGAATCCCAGCGGAGACGAATTATGCAGACAACGATAAAAAGCAACATGTGTCTTGCAACCATGTATGCCGCATGTCCATAAGGGGCTGATTTGATGCTCATGCATAGCAGACCCATCGCACACTCCTAGACATTAATTGCTTCTGAATGCATTGATTGCCACTGTGGGAAGGGTGGGCTGTGCACCTGCGCCAGATTTTCCTTCTGGGATCTCCCGGCAGCAACAGTCTCTGCTTGCTGCGCCTGCAGCTCCTCGGCCGCCCGAGCGAGCGCCTGGCGCTCGGCCTGCGCTGCCGACAGCGCCTCTTCGCGCTCTGTGGCGGCGGTTTCCAGCCGTTCCTGCAGCCAGCACTTTGCTGTTCAGTTGCGATGGATGTCAATTGTCGCGGTACATCCTATGGCTGAAAGTATGTGCATCACGTAAGGTTGAGAAGTGCAGATCCCCAATGCTGTCCTTGATGCTTCCTTGAGCAGTATGGTCTCTTTCTTTTTACATAAAAAGACTTTTTGTGCTGCTTGAATACATGGTGAGCACAATGAAAGGTTGAATGAGAGCTGGAATAAGTGAGCCCAGGCGCTGATATCAGTTGGGGATAAAAGCAGACCTGGAGCCTCTGCACCTCTCGCTCCAGAGCCTGCCGCTTTGCGGTGAGCTCGCAAACACCGTCCTGGGACGATCCCTCTCCCTGCACGAAGAACAAGATTTCTGAGAACTTTGTACTGTACCATCCTGTTCCTTTTAGTCTGCCAGCTTTGCAGACCCTTTGCAAACAGGTGCGATATCCAGGTCACCAAATCAAGCATGCATGCAAGATCAGTGTGCAGAAAGTCCAGCGTTACTTGGAGCACGGCATGCGGGGAATGGCACACCTTCCCGGCAGCTGCGGCCGGCTTGGCCTGAAGCTGCGCGCGAAGCTGCGTGATCTCCGCCGCCTGCCGCCGCGAGCACTCCTGCAGCGAAGCCGCCCGGTGCTGCGCCGCCAACGCCTCAGCGGCCAGCCGCGCCCTGTCCTGCGCGCAATATCAATCATCCCATTTCAGTCCACCCCTAAAAAAACTAAAACCCTAAACCCTAAACCCTAACCCTAAACCCTAAGCTGGATCACAGCTTTCACCTTAATTTTCTGATCTCTGATGGACCTCTTCCTTCGCAGGACAAGGCATGTCAGCCAATTCGTTGATTTGTCAGGCCTACTCAGGAAAGTTTCATGCAAGATTCAGGTGCTGATGAGCGTGATGGCCTTTGTGAATAGGAGTCTGCAAAAATTATGTGCCTAGCGGGGTGTGCCCATGCTTGCATGTCACCATATTAGAAGAGAAAAGAAAAATAGAGGAAAAGGAAGAGGAGAAGAAGCATCTTTGCAATGTAGCATGACCACAGTATCAATGGAAGTTCTGGTGTAGATCTTAAACAGCAGGAAAAGATTCAGACCTGCTCGCCGCGGCGTTTAGGCGGTTCGCGGGAGGTGACTCGCTGCAGCTCCAGCTCAGCGTCGACAAGGGCGCGTCTGAGGCGTGTTGTCTCCTCCCTTGCTGACTGTACCTCCGCGGTGCGCGCCCGCAGCTCTTCCTCTAACGCCCCCTGCGCCGCACCCTGCGCCTGTTTTGGCACAGCCATTCAGATATTGCATCAATCTTGATTAATCATGCATGACCTTGACTCAGATCACGCACTTTCTGCCAGAAAACAAGGTGCGTCTGCACCACAAGCTGCAGGTGAAGACTGCCAGCTGTCCTATCCCTTGATGGACTCGCCAGACTCTAGCGAGACTCAATCAACCGTGGCTCCAGTATAGAGGCTAATCGTTGAGGCACTTATGCCTACATCAGGGCAGGCAGACAACTAAGCCAGATTGTCTGTGTTAGGTGAGGGAAAGACAGGTGCATGCAGTTGAAATAAAGCACAGAATAGAGACTTGGCACCATGCTCCCATCAAATGCAGGTTCCATGCAAGGTCTTCAAGCTGGCTACGTGGTTTTCACACAGACATCTTTTAAGATTATTCTTGGGAATTTGGTTTGGCACAGACCTGGTTGGGCGCGGCGGCGGCCGCGTGCAGGTCTTGTCGGAGGGACGCCATCTGAGACCGCAGCTGCGCCAGCTCAGCGTGTTGCACCGCCAAGGCGGAGCCCAGGCCATCACCTGCCTGATCTGGCAGCCCCTTCTGCTGGTGCGGCTGCAAAGGAAGTTTTATGTTGTCAGACACAGCATTACAGTACACATGGCGTGGGGTTTTCAGCAAATCACCACCTTCAGTGAAATTCACCGGGCAGAAATCCAGGACGTTTGCAGTCGCATCTGTTGATTGTCAGTTCAGGCTGCAGGATAGCCTCTTCAGACTGCAGGGATAAATCGACAGCCTCTTGCCTCGGACTGTGGTGAAGGTACGAATTGCACTGAACCCGATAGGATTTGGGAATAGTTTAGATGCATGCCAATGGCGCATCATGGACACTACACTTCAGCTTTATGCTACTACGGTATATTTTTCCTGAGATGGGAAATGGATGGCAGAGGTGTCAGCAGACCGCGGACAGGAAAGGGGGGGGCACCTGCTGGGAGGGGTGGGCATGCTGTGTGCGCTGTGCGTCATGCATGCTTGCCAGGTCAGCGTGCTGCCGCTCCACCACCTCCTGCAGGCCCAGCGCCACGTGCACCCTGGCACAAACACCTCATCAACCCCTTGTAACGCCCAATCAGGCTGACACAGGAACAGCGCTTCCATTGGTATCGCCCTGGCAAGAGCCCGTGCTCTTGCATGGCAGCTCTTGTGACATGCACCTGCTCGGCCGACTTGTGACATCACATCCGTCCACACTGCCAAGGATGCAGATGCAGGCGCAAGCCTGCCGAAGCCAATTAGAAACAGAGATAACCTGGTGATCAACGCCGTTGCCCGAAAGACTTCAGTGCGCCAGGATATGGCGATTTCATTAAAGGAGATGCCGCTTTTGGCACCAAGTGACAGTGCAGAAGCAGATGGCTCAGAGTCGTGAAGGCACTACCCTACACAACATCTGCTCTTGGCTAAGGAATGTGAAAGAGAGAGCAGCACCATTGGTTGAGCTTCAGCTGGGTGTCCGCGCGCGCATTGAGCAGGTCGTGCAGGTGTGCTGCGATGCAGTCCTCCAGCTCAGCGTCTTTTCTCGTCACCCCCAGCGGCAGCGCTGCCAGGAAGCTGTTCACCTGGTGATGTCATCAACCGCGCGACATAAGCACATGCAGCTGTCCATCAAATCACATCAGCAGGTATTCGCTTCCTGCCTATCCAGGTGTGCAAGATGTGAGGGGATGCCGTTGTCTTCTCACATCCTCCAACATATGGGTGCCATCTGACCTAGATCAACATCGACAAGGAAGAAATTTCATGCTGATTCTTCCGCAAAGGTTGGGCAATCCACTTCTATCTGACCATTGGCAGGTTACAGCTGCATGACAGCTGCACCCAAAACAAAGCCGCTGGTTTTCCTTGAGCTATGCAAGGATAGGAGAAACCTTCAAGGATTGCATTGTGTCCATGAAATTCTGCCAGCCAATGCAGGGTCACTGGGTGCTGGGGGGCTGACCTGGTCTCGGATCTCAAGGCTGGTGGGAACAGGCAGTGCAACCCCTGGGTCAGAGGGCACGCCTCTGTGCAGCAACATTGCACTGCCGCCTACACTGCTCTGCCTGCTGGCTGCATTTCTGTCCACTGTAGCCCTCCAGTCCTCAGCTGCAGTCCCACACACACAATGGTCAGACCCAGATGTGAACCCAGAGTGTAGGTCCTGATCTAATGATGTAGGTGATCTCTAGCAATGCCATTGATCTGCGTTGTAGGGCAAAAAGAGTCATTTCATGAGATCGTGAGGTACAGCAGGTGTACCATGTGCGGAGTGATGGTGGAGGCTTCCCATTGCAGACGGGAATGACTGCCTTCAGCAATCTTAAGCGAGGGCCCATTCAGGCCTGTATCCCAGAAGATTGTTTCTGCGATCCACACCAGAGATCAACAATTGTCTTGCATGAGTTGGTCTGGACAGTGGAGACACATGGGTAATTGTAAGTGCAGGTAAGGAGCTGCTGATCGATCTAACCAGGCATTGCTCTTGCGGATGTCAAATTCAAAAGAAAATCAGAGAGGGAGGCTTGAAAAGAACCCATAATCAACTCTTGGTGCCTTCATCACGTTGTGATGAAAGACTCCAGAAGAGAAGAGGGTGTACCAGGAAACGCAGTATGACTGCATGACGAAGCCCCACAATGCCGAAAGACGATTCCGATTCAATCGACGATCAAAGGCGCATCCAAACATCAGCAAGCTGCCGATCTACCACATAACTGACACACATCTTGTGCTATAGTTCCAGTTTTACAACTCGTCTGGATTTCCAGATCGCACCGGCGCCACATCGCCGTGATCAAAGAGCATCACGCATTCAATGCTGGACATAAAACACTGTCCTGATTTGAAGATCATGCTTCTTGAAGCCAAACGGTGGTCAGTAGGGTTTAGGAAACCCTCTCACTCAGGAGAGCTCAGCTTCATTTTTTTCGTGGCTGAAACGCAGATAGACTTCATTGAGCTTAGTACAGGACTTGTCTATCTGATACCATATAGTTTTCGCATCTCCACACAAACGTTTTGCGGTCGACAAAAAGGAATTCATCACATTTTACAAGTGAGACGTTGGGAAACAGTGACGCAGGAAAGTCAAAAACTGCCGAATTCTCGTGTAAAATAATCGGGTATCGCGGAGGCAGCCCGGACAGGGCCTTCTTAGGTCGGAAAGGACCACTTGCATGGTGCAAGGATGTTTGGGAAAAGAGCCGCAGACCTTGTCAAAGAGCTATCTACCGCAGGATCTGATGCTCTTCCCCCTTACAATGTAAGTGGATCTTGATGTCCACGCAACCTTCTGATTGTTTTTCTGCCAACACGTCCAAATACTTGTCAAGGCGTCATGTAGTGATTGCAAGTCAGATATGTCAGGCACTGAACTTCCCTGAGGTCCCTGTTGACTTGGTTGATTATTTGATGTTACACAACCTGTGATTCATCATTATAGCCTGTAAAAGGAGCATGTTGGGTACTGACTTCCTCATCTCCATATTGCAGGATGAGCAGGTCCGCTTGGTGCTCGAGGAGATTTCAGAGCACTCTGCCACCCTCCAAGAGCTCAGCGGGTAAAGTAACCTTAACAAGCAGGCATTTTTGCCACGAAATCACTCTTCATCAATGCCTTGCTTGTTTGATCGGGCCTTATCTCAAGCTGAAAGGAGAGGCTGAATTCAGCACAAGAATGTATGCTTGCGTGCCACAGGGTGCTGAACGAGAAGAAGAGTGAAAGGGAGGCCGAGCTTGAGGAGAGGGGGGAGGAAGGCACGTCTGTCAGCTTTGCAGACTTCCCAGATGAGACTAGCGCCTTCATCGTGCACCACACCAGCATCCTGCGAAACAAGCGCCTGCTGCTCACCTACATGTGCGCTCTCTGCTGGGGCAGTACATTTTTTATTGATCTGCTGTTCCATGGTGAGGGGCATGCATATCCTGACAGCTCTTGGCCAACGGTGATCTGGACAGAAGCCAGAGTTTCCTGGTGCTCTGGACCACATGACCCTCCAGCTACTGCTGTTAGGCTAAGAGAGAATGCAGACAACAAGACAGAGCGAGCGCCAAGGAAGGGAGGAAGATCTGCTATTGTGGCCGCTTTGGGCGCAGGGAACTGTGAGCCAAGGGTACTCGGATGTACATTCTCCTCCTCGTTGATAATCTGAGGGTGCATGAGTCATGCTGCAGGAAGGAGCGCATGGACAGAATAAAGCGGCTGAGGTGGCAGCAGCGCAGCCTGCCAGAGGACATCAAGCAGAACCTGAGCCAGGCAGAAATAGAGGTGCGCCCATTGCGCGCCTAGCAGGTTCATGTTGCTTCACTGGCGATGCCGACACTCAAATTGTAGGTGGCCAAAGCAACCCAATGGTTTGCTGCACAGCATGATGATCCTTAGGGCCTTCAGAATTAGACGCCCGCATTGTTTTCCTGTCAGGGGGTTCCTTACCCCCTGAATATCAGCACTCTCGACTGTAGACTCTCTAGTACCCTCGATCATGCATCGAGGGAGTTTGCACAGCTGGGAACTAATACAGTTAGGAGATGCACATGCGGAGGGGTGGGAGCTCATGGTCACCGGCTCATCCGGCACTGGGCAGTCTGAACACAACTGTAAGGTGTCGTCCAGTGACGACACGCTAGGATGGCACTGGCGTGTCATAAGGCTATTACAAAGGAGAGCCTAGTATCTGCCTTTCACTGGGTCTTGTCCTCCACAAGCAGGTGTTGGAAGAAGGAGAGAGAGAGAAGACTGGCTGATTTGTGCTGTGTGCCCTGACCGCAGTGGTTCAACACATACAGTCAGCTGCTGAGCGGATACATGCGGAAGGACACTGGCATCGGCATGGACCTAACTCTGGTGTGCGCTTTCTTCTTCTGCTTCTGCTTAAAGCTGTGTCACGGGGCAACATCAGTAAATTCTGTGCACCTCATGTCACACTAGACCAGGGACAACCCACGAGATAGATGGACTTTTGGATTCATTGTTTCCTGAATCCTCTACCGTATACTGCTTCCAAACGGCACCAATATACAAACGGCTCTATAGCATGCTGCTGCTGGCGCAAACAATATTTTCACCACCTGTTCGGCTCACTGGATATCAAGAAAGCAGTGTGTTGCTGATGTGTCTGTGGCATGCGTTTGCAGGATGAGTCACCGCCGAAGGACCCGGACATGTACGTGCGGGTGTTACGGGACTACGGGGAGGTGGCGTTCAGCATGGGGTCCGTAGTGCTGAAAAAGGGGTCCACCCACTTTCTGCCGCGGGCCGAGGCCGATCCGCTCATACGAGAGGGTGTTCTCTGCCCCAGCCAGTCCGGCCCTATAGAGGCCTTCAACTCGTCCAATGACTACATCTGATTGAGAACTTCATCCTCCTACCAGCGCTGAAGAAAAACAAGCTAGCTGAACCCGCATGCAGGAATAACAAAATCAACTGAACTCATTTCCAACGCTGTCTTGGAGGGGTGTGTGCGTTTCTTTTTAAAGTATGATCATCCTGGGATAATAGGTGCCTCTGATGGATGTATGGGACACAGGACTTTGCTATCTTTGTAGATGCCACGGTGTTCGCGGACGCGTTAATTAGAGGAACAGGATCAGGGGCTGTATGTTTTCTAGGTCTATTCAGAGCTGCAGAGCACTCCTTCTTTGCGCTGAGTGGCAAATCCAGCTGCAGAAATCCGCAACAGAAAAGTCCCAAAAAACTACACTGGCGAGTCAATTCCTCGAACCAGAGCCTCTATCGTCAAGACGAGGAGGGACGGGGAGTGCGCCTCCTCACCCGCTATCCCCCCACTCGCAAACTTCACCAAAAACTCACATTCCTGGATCCAGAGACTCTTTTCCATCATTGATATTCTCCTTTCGGCAGGGAGACCGCAGCAGTGCTCAAGGAACCTGACACCGGTCATCGTGACGATCTGCGGAGGCACTGGTGAGTTTGCGAGTTATCAGATATAGGAATCCCTGCACGAGCCACCTTTCGTCTTCTTACTCAAGTGCAGATCCCCATGCACAACGGTAGAAGCTGCCGGAAGCCTTGTTATCGCCTGCCCAATTCTATTTTCGTTCAACGCTGCGATCGTTGACTTTACTGTATAGCTAGCTGCGTTGATAGATACGACTTCAAAATGCTATCGGAAGTTCTTAAACCTCTAACTTGACATGAGTGCACCGGTGGAGGATACAGCGCGACCACCGACGAAGAAACCAAAATGTGAGATGCCAGGATCTTCCTACAAGTGAACAATGCATGAATGTCTCTGAGATCCTCTCTGAATTGCATTATTCAATATCATTCATATTTACGGCAATCAGTATAGACGCTGTTGTTGTTACAATGAAAGCAAGTTCAGTGCAGGAAGAATGTGCGTAATCGATGTACCCTTAAGCAACTTTTTCTGACTGCAACGCAGACACGAGGATAACCCAGCAGGAATTGCCTGCCTGCAAACCATCCCTAAGCCCTTTAGCGGTGAGTCTCGTTCCTTTTATCCTGCACCAGAGCAGCACTGGCTGCAGTTGCAGCTACAGGCACAATCACTCCGATACTCCGTGTCTTCACATCCAAAGACACTCTCTTGTAGATTCATACTACTTGCACGCTGAAATTTTAGCTTATTGAAAGCAGGTGGTCTCGTTGTTCACCATCATTGGTGCAGCCTTCATTCCCATTGGATACGCATGCCTGAAAGCTTCACAGCAGGTAATCCACGCATCTGCGCCCGCAACAGTTGACGATGATCATTATTCTTGTAATAATGTGCTGTTACTGTAAATGAATTTACCTGCCGAAGTCAAGGTGCGTCTGCAGCACGAGCTGCAAATGAAGGCTGCCACAATCCTAACCCTTGTTGGACTCGCCAAATCCGAGCAAGACCCAATCAATTGTGGGCACAGTGCTCAGCATTTTTACCGCCCCCCGCTAGCGGAGGCCGAACTGATGATTCTCAGCAATGATTTTGAGCATGCATGTATTTGTCATGCAGCAAGCAGCGCAAGGGGACAGTTATTTGAATATGACATCTGAATTTGGATTCGTGTTCCAGGTGGTGGAGGCGAGTGTGAGGTATGATGATGTGTGCCTGCCGGGAGGCAGCCACAAGGAGCAGGAGCAGACCCTGCTGCAGGTGACACAGCTTAGCTGTAACTTCAGTGCCCCCAGCATGCTCCAATTTAAGATTTGCATGACGCATGTGGGATGAGGTGCCAGGCATATTTGTCTGCCTTGATTTGCAGTTCATGCCCTGTCACCAGTTGATGCCATGTCAATGAATGGGCAAGTTTTAGTCATTGTGATGGACTCCACATGCCATGGTAGGGGATCACAGCAGTGAGCATGGGGTCTCACTTCACAACAGCAAGAACGCCCAATAACGAGTCATCGCTCAGTAATCTCGGTGGTAATTGCTTAGGAATGATTATAATGTTGCGCAGACGAACGGCTCCGGCAGCGCGTGCACAGTGACGGTGGCGGTGCCTCGGCGCATGTCTGCACCGGTCTTCCTGTACTATGAGCTGGACGACTTCTACCAAAACCACCGCAGGTGCCTGACCCCTTTCCAATTTGAACATCTGCGCTAAACACATGTACCAGATGGCCTCTCGGTGAAGCATACTGAAAAGAGCATGGAAAGCAGGGATGCAAGGACAGCTCTGTTGGGGCATTCAGACAATTTGAGCAGTCACAGACAAGTTATTGGCAGAATTGACGATCAAGTGCACCCGAGGAGTCCTTGCTTCTGTGATTGCACCGACCCTCTGGGACTTTCGAATAAGGATGCTCCTGATGCTTGATGGTTTGCTTTGGCCATGCACCTGCCAGAAGACATTCCTTGACACAAGGACAAATCATTCTTAGTAACAACAAAGGGAGTTCCAACATTAATGGCATTCATAAACGACAGTGCCGGTCATTCCAGCAGAACCTGGTTGAACACTGAAACTGCATGCACTGCATGGCCAGGCAACATGATCATTGTCCTGGGCAACTGCTTTTGTCATCAGAATAGTCGTGCTTACGTCGTGACAATTATGTCGCAGGTATGTGACCAGCCGCAGCGATGCGCAGCTGAGGGGAAGCAGCGTGTCAGCAGCCAGCCTGCACAAGTCGTGCGACCCTCAGACACTGCTCAATGGCTCGACAAACGCTGTCATCGAGCCCTGTGGCCTCGTGGCATGGTCCTACTTCAATGACACCTTCCAGGTCTGTCTCTTCAGGAACTCGTAAAGCTCTCCCACTGATCTACAGACACTCTCAGGCCTCAAGGCTATTGCACACTGAATCTCCTCATGTATTACTGTCTGTCTGTGCCCTTTGCTTCTTTCTCCCTGCATTCTTCCTGCATCTCACCTTGCACCCCATGTGTTTTTAGCTCCAAAGATGCTTTGAAAATTCTGGACAGCTGGACTTTAAACATGTGCGCCGTTGCTGCGAGCATCCATGCTGCAAGATGGATGCTTGCCAGCATGTCAAGTGTCTTGCTGTGTGTGTGCGCCCTTGAAAATGATTGTCATGCTGCCATCCCTCAGCAATCCCATGGGTCTGGGGGTCCTTACACAGCATCAATTGAGATCCTGATTAATTTCAGGCAGCTGCCATGAAACTGTCCTTGCCGCCATGCCTACACCCGAAAATCCCCCAACCAAGATTGAGAAGTTGCCAGTCTTGGCTGTGCCTCAAGCATGCAAAGCAATGTTTCTAGATGCCCAAGCAGCTGGCCCCGGCTGGCGGGGGGCGGTACAAATACTGAGCACCGTGCCCTCGGTTGATTGGGTCTTGCTTGGATCTGGCAAGTCCAACAAGGGGTAGGATTGTGGCAGCCTTAAACTGCAGCTTGTCTGCAGGACGCACCTTGCCTCTTGGCAGGACAAGCGTGTAATAATAATAATAATAAGCAGCTCAAGAATTCAGTAGTGCACGCTGCCTTCAGCTGTGTTGCATACCGTGCAAATCAGGTGTCCCTGGACGGTGCAGCCGTAATACTGGACGACACAAACATAGCTTGGAAGACTGATGTCAACAAGCGCTTCCCGGCTGCGCCCGCCGCTTTCGTCAACACTGTTCCGGAGCTGCGAGGAGGGGGCACCATCAGCGGACCCATCAAGGTGAGTAGAACATTAAACCTGAGCAGATAACCACAGAACACTTATCGATGATTTCATGCAGGCGGGTGCGGTGTGAAGCTCAAGCATTATACACTTTGGCGTTGCTCGGATGCGCCAAGTCTATCAAGGGTAGAAAATGTGGCAACCTGCATCTACAAGTTGGCTGCAGACAAGATCTTTTTCCCCCTACCTATAGAGCATGCGATAAGAAGTAGAAATGAGCCTGCCGCAACAAAGTGTTCCAGCTGTAAGGCAGCAATCCAATGCAGTATAGTGAGCTGTGCACACCAGCACTGCATTGCAGCTGGTCATGCAGTCTGAAAATACAAAGAATTTCTGGGTTACTGAGCAGCAGCTTGCTGAATTCAATACAGCACACCACTGACAGCATCTTCAGTTTGTGATTCCTGTCTTTGTACCAAAGGAGTTGTTCTTGGCTGTTGTAACCAAGGAGGGAAGAGTTGCCATGGAAGCCTTTTTCTCCTGTCTTACCCCATGCACGCTAAATTCTTTTCAAATTTTTTCATTTTTTCAAAAAATTTTGATGCAGGGGGACGAGCACTTTGTGGTGTGGATGCGCACAGCAGCGCTGCGTAACTTCCGCAAGCTGTGGGGACGCATCAACACAGACATCCCAGCAGGCGCCAACGTCACCGTGCTCATTCAGAACAGGTGCGCAGCCGCCAGCCTCCCGCTTCTGCACTGCTGCATGCTCCTGGTACCACAGCTGGTTTCATGAAAGCTGGGCTGATGATGGATCTGGACTGTACACAGCAGTGTCACACCATCCTGGAGACTGGTTGGATGCCAGATTCAGTGTAGTGGCAATCAGGGATTGACAGCCCCCAAGGCATTGGCCAAACTGGTTCGGGGCCAGGGGTAAGGATTCAGGGCAGCCCCGGAAAGATTTGGCAAAATGGCGTCAGGGCAAGGCCCTCAAAGCCAAAAGGCTGTGACTCAGGGGCACCCCAGATTTTCAGGAAATTTGTACCACCTAGTGGGCAGATTCAACACAAAATCTACATTTTCCTGTTGGATTATCTAGGGAATCTCAGAGATGTCCCAAAATTCCAGCTATTACCGCGGCAGTGGACCGCGCCCGCCCTGCCCTATTTAGGGGCTGGCCCGGAAACTTCTGAGACCCCTGTCAATCCCTGGTGGAGATTTTTGCATGAAGTTAAGTCGGAAGCATCTTCGGTGAAAGCTTGGGGCCAAGAAGCTGTAGAGAGGGCAAGAGGCATGCACCAACATGTGTAGTTAGCTCCTGTTCGGCTGTTTTAGTGTGTCTTGTTCAGTTCTGAAACAACGCAATCCTGCATTGTGTGCAGGTACAACACGTACCGATTCGGGGGCAAGAAAAAGGTTGTACTGAGCACTGCCAGCTGGCTGGGGGGCGCTAATCCGTTTCTGGGCATCGCCTATTTTGGCGTGGGGGGCGCCAGCCTGGCGTTTGCGCTGGCATTTGTCATGCTGACGTGGCTGACCCCCCGCCAGCCTGGCGACAGCACCCAGCTGTCATGGAACAAGAATAGATGAGCGGTCTCAATATGCATTTTAAGAAACAACATAGATTGGAAATCAAATTAGATTTTGCAGCACACTAGTGTTGAGCTCATGCGAGTTGAGTGAGTCCTGACACAGATCCTAATATCATGGAAATTTGACTGTGAAATGGAGGATTGCTGGACGTGTTGTTCTGCGCATAGAGTTCCCTGGGTTCGGGATAGATATTTTTCCAACCGCAGATGCATTGACAACTTTAGTCTAAGCGATCTCAAGAGTCAAACATGTTGGCAAATTGCAGACCTCACCTCAACACAAGGTGCTATTCACCCATTTTGAGCATGTCTTTCCAATATTTGATTGAAAAGTCACATTACTGTCAAAAGTATTCCCAGTCAACTGCAAGCAAGTTCATGGTCCACCCGCAAGCGGCTGCAAACTAGCTTGTTGAAGGGAAGGCTGCAAGTCCTACCGTTCTCAACATCGACCATAATTCAGGTGGGACCCAGTCGGCTGTCGGCACTGTCAAAACATAGCGCTGTCTCCGCGCAGGTGCCTGTTGGTAGGTCCAGCACGGAGTCAATATCTGGGCAGGTGATGATGACACGCCCTGATGTTGTGATTTGGTTGCACCCTTCGGGTCCTGCAGACAGGAAACTTATCATACCTTGCCAACCCAACCCTTGTTCCAAGTCTTGGAACAAGTCATCCTCACTGCAATATTATTGATTTCATTTTACATCACCACAAACCCGAAAAAAACTCCGTCTAATGCTCAGCTGGAAGAAAACACGAATCGATTCGTGATATTCTTATCTCACCTTCATTATTGACAAGCTCTTATCTTCTCAAAAAGTATGTAAGGTCTGCATCCAGAAGATTTGGACGCACGTTTCGAGTAACAGCCGGAATAAACCCCCTTTACGAGGCAAGATAAGTCTTTTGGCGTGCAACGCACAGAGTAAGCTAGCCAATTCAAGTTTGTCTACCGGTCTCTCTCGGATGTTCAATTTATTTTGACGTCAAACTGCTTACCAGAAAATGCCCGCAGTCTCCTAGGTAGAGCCCAGTCGTGCGTAATGACAAAAGGTTGTTTTGTGAAGCTAACGCAGGGGTTTCAAACTGATAACAGCGAAAATAAAGAGCAGAAAGCCAAGTTCTCCTAATCTTACGCCAAAACGCAGTCTTTTCTCAGTGCTTTGGCTTATGTCCAGGATGCACTCACAGAAGCATCCCCTGCAGCTGCCAGAAGAAGTGTGGCTCAAGATTACCAGACACTTGAGCCTAAAGGACTGGGTCAAGGCGTCAGGTACCTGCAAGACCACCCGCGGTGTCCAAGTGGAGATTGTCAACATCCCTGAGAGGTTGCAAAAGCCAGGTAAGTGTTTCTGCAAATGGTACAACGCCTGAGCTGAGGCAGAATTTGACAGCTTCTCCAAAGGTATCCAGGGCTGCCCAAACGGCACTATTTAAGTCCTCTGAGCAATCCCAGAATTTCTCATCTGCCTTGTGAATTTGGCTGTTAATGTGCAAACCGTTCTGGACCCCAGAGGCCAGGAGCATGAGCCCAATCCCGGGAGGCATCCCCCTGGGATGTGAAAAGCTGAGCTATGTTGACAGCAAGAGGTTGTTCTGGGTGTCAAGTCATGTCATTTGTATGCACGCAGGGCTTCTCTGGGTGGGAGAGAGGCTAAAGTGGGTGAAAGTGCTGCGACTGCCGGGCAATTTAGCTCAGCACCTGGCACAATCAGCAGAGCAAGGCTCGTGTGTACTTCATTCCCTGACTCAGCTGGAGGTTGAGTCACCTGCGAGCCAGATGGCAGGAGAACCAGTGAACATATGGTTCACGTGGCTCATCGCACAGGCCCCGAACTTGACTGTGCTGTCCGCAACGCTCGGCCCCAACTCATGGATCCCCCCAGTCAGCCAGCTGAAGCATCTGGTCCTGACCGTCACTGGCAATAGTAACCATGTGTTTAAAGCCCTGCTCTGTTTGAAAGGACTGCAGACGCTTTGTCTTGGGTTCAAGCCAGGTACAAACAGTGATATGCATGTGATGCGGACACCCAAGTTAGAAATGAGTAAACTGAGGCACCTGGATACAGTAGCGCTGGTAGGCATTTGCCCTTTGGGTATTTTTCTGCCTGAGACCTGCATGCTCTCTTTGAAGGCCCTGGAGGCGTGGCATCTCTTCAGTCCTATGTGGGAGAGTGTTCTTGAGAACTTAGGCGTGGTGAGATTCACATGCAGTGGGCTGGCTTTGAGCCGCATCCCTCCTCTTTTGAGCGGTGCCGACTTCAGATTGGACAAGGTATACCTCAACGTGAAGAGTCTTGGTTCAGCTGAGTCCCATTTGTCCCTTCAGGAGTTGTCGCATGTGCGAGTGCTCAATCTTTCAGCCCAGGACCTTTACATAAGCTTGCCATCTCAAATGAAGTGGAGGCAATTGATCATCAAAGCTCGCCGGACTTTGGATGTGTCTTTTGAAGACGTGGCTGGCTTTATCAGGCGTGTCCCGGAGGTCTGTTTTTTCTACAAGTCCCTGATGGGGACCTGGTTGGCTGAGTTGTGTTGGGCTCTGGCAAGGCAAGGCTCTGAGTGGAGTGTACACAAGAATCCCCGGGGATTCAGCGAATAGAGAATTCCAGACCCCGGGAATAAAGGGTGCAGACACCAGTTTCTGGGTGGGTAAATGCTGCTGCGGTGCGTGCATGCTCTGTCTGCATGCAGCAGGCGTCGCAACTGAGATTGCATAGCAGTTGCATTTGGGGTGGGCTTCAGAAAGGTTGTCAGAAACTTGATCTTGCGTCAAGTTGCATACGGTGTGTGCATCTTGCTGTGCATGAGTGAGCACTTGGTGAAGGCAGTGAATGTTACAAGAGCACATTAAAAGTCGGTGACATGTATAATTAGGCCCGAGCAAGCACATGATGATCTACATACAGTATAAAGCTCCATCACACAGCTGCTCTGCAGACTACTGCATGAGATTGTCATCCTTAGGGAGCCATGCAGGTAAAGGTAGAATGTCTCGCTGTTGTACAATCTCACTCGAAAGCTATTGTTTGCTCGTGCAGCAAGGTCAGCAGTGCAAAAGATCCATCCTTGCCACCAGAATCCCATGGCCAATCATACTCGCACCCAAACAAATGCGCACAAACTTGTAGCCTAACCACAGCACATATAATCCGATCACATGCACCCTACCACCGGCACATAACAGCCTAGCACACGCACTTTTCCTAACACTGCCTGCCCTTGCTGCAGGCCTGTCCAAATTGTAGCTTTGGCATGGCTTGGTGCAAATGAGAGGACAGTGACATGCCGCAGTCATTGGAACAGACACCGTGTTGGAAGCAGACAGCAAACACCGCTGTTTGGCCTGAACACCACAAAGCCTTGAGGCCTTGGTCCTACACAGACCAATCAACAGTCTCCACAATTATCAGTGGTGCCCATTTTTTTGTCATGTAATTCCAGCGAGGGGAAGGATCCTTTCCCAACAGTCCATATACAAAAAGCACCATTACTTATCTGCGGTACAGGTCTTGGGCCTCAGGTCCATCTAAGGAATGGAATCCATGCCCCCCTTTGCATGCACATCTGCGCAAGCCACCCCTCGCTAGCAGACGGCAATGAAGGATCATAACAATTATACGCCCAACGTCAGGCAGCTTACAGACTGGTACAGGGATGCCTAGTATCACACCCATCAAATGGGTGGGTTCACTGGGCGGTGCGGCTGAGGGGGTAGGGCAGGGCATCGTGCTTGCGCAACTATCAGAAAACACGAAACAGCAGATGCTGGTCGAGTGCCTCTCATGCAGGACACAATTGCCAGCACCTGGCAAAGAGGGCGCATTTGTCCGGGGCCCAAGCTGCGGTGAAATCACAACCCGCAGGCCGGTTAGCAGGAGGCAACGGGGCAGAGGGGCAGGCTTTGCGCATCCGCAGCCAGCTTTGCCAGGGGCAGTTTTGAGTGCCTCTCATGCTGGACACAATTGCCGGCGCCTGGCAAAGAAGGCGTATGCCTCCCTGGCCCATGCTGCTGTACAGCCTCCAGCATCAGGCACACCCGGTGCCGGGGTCCGTTCCCAGGGCGGTGCAGCTGAGAGGAGCGCCATTCGCCCATTCGCAGCTAATGATTTATGATTTACGACTCCGCAGGCCGATGATCAGATGGAGTTTCTGCAGAGGCGGCAAGCAGTGTGCAAGTGCATGCACAGCCTGCAATCGCCCACTTTTACATCAGGCACACCCGGTGCCGGGGTGTGTTCCCAGGGCGGTGCGGCAGAGCGGGCAGGCGTTGTGCATGCGCAGCCATCGGTCGACGCATGCCTGGTGGAACACGTGGCAACACTGCGGCAGCTCCCGCACCTTCTCCCCGTGCGCGAACCCCTCCAGGCAGATCGCGCACTCGCCCACCTGAGACACATGTAACCCTGATGACTCAGCCTCAGTCACCCCAAGTGATGAGTCATTCTCAGTCACCCACGTTTGCGTCCTGATGCCCGCCATGCCAGCACAACACCTTGTTTCCACAAGGTGATGACTCAGCCTCAGTCCCGCCCACAGATCTCGGTTGTTATGAAACCAGTGCCACCGACCTCCGTTAGCAATAGGGACATGCATTGGACCGACACTGGCACCTCAGTCACCCTGACACTGCTACTGGAACCCCACAGATGCCACTGTGCCATAAAATAAACGCAAACTCTTTTGCAGATTCAAACCTAGAGAAAGAGAAACGCCGCCAGCAGAACAGGACGTGCAACAGGCCGAATGGGGTCCTTGGGAGCACACTCCCACTGGTGCTCGCTGTGCTCTGCTATTTGCATTTTCCCATCTCTAGACGTGCATCTTCAATGTGGGCTGGGAATGTGCCTCTGACTGTCTCTGGGGGTAACCAAGTCCCCAAATTCCCCAGCGCTTCGGCCGCATTTTTTGCCGCATTTCACTGAGAGTGCGAAGAGGTTACAAGAGGGACGGAGGAGCGCTTACCTGTCTGCCGGTGACGGTGGCGGCGCCGTCCTGCCAAGCCACTTTGGCGGTGGGCAGGCTCTCCATCACCTCCTCAGACATCCCCTCCGGCATCGATGGACCTGTGCAGACATGCATTACTCACCCGTGACTGATAGCCTGGTGTGTGCCAGGCGGCAGCTTGTTCCTGTGCCTGTGCTTGTGCCTCAATTGCAGTCCAAGCCAAAGTGTGTCACCAGAACAAGTGGAACCTTGACGTCTACCTGCCGTCATTGAAACGGGATAGAGCGCAAGACACACAAAGCAGCGCAAGCGCCCAGTGGCAGAAAAGGACACTTTTCCCCTTCAATACACACGTACACGCCAGACAATGTCGTCCAGGAGTACATGATCAATTGTCTTGCACATAAAAATTCCATTGCACAGGGAGATGAAGATGGGAATCATAGGAAGATGAAGAAAAGAGCGCACCCCCAAAGTACTCGTAGAGTTCTTCGTAGGTCATGACGTCCACGAGCGCGTTGAATTGCTGCTGCGCTATCGCCTGCCCCAGAGCATTCACCGGGTTGCCTGCACAAACGTCGCGGCAGAGCAACGGTCAGAACTCGATTCTGACCTGGTTTCACAAGCACAGCACCCCAGCAAGGCTCAGAGTCTCACAAGCTCCTCCCCTAATGCCAATGAAGTTGGTGTGTGGCATTTCATTGCTTAATGAACCAGGCAACTACTTCCCTCCAGAACTACTAAAAGTAACAATTCAAAAGTGACTAATAAAGTCACAGGGCGCACCGGAGCGCGCGTGGGCTTCGCGGTGCAGGCGCATGAGCAGGTGCAGCAGCGCCAGTCGCTCCACCCGTCGGTGGGGCAGTCCCCCCTGCGCGGCCGCCCGCAGCAGCGCCTCCGCGTCAGCCGGCTCCCGAAACGCCCACGGCAGCTCCGAACCGCCGTCGCCGCGCTGCAGAGTATATTGGCACCGTCAAATTAGCTTGGTGATTGAAATAAACTGGTCTCCTTTGAAGACAGCCTTCTCATGGCAGCACGAAGGCCGCAAGATGTGAAGCAAAAGATTGTCGAGTATTCTTGGCGTAGCGTGACAAAGCCAAAACGGGACGTCGGCGAAGTTGGCGCAGCAGAGACTCGGCCCACTTTGGCTTGGCAGGATGCCAGCCTAAAGGCACTTGCTTCCTTTTGCGGAAAAGGTCAGAGTTTGGGAAATGCCAAATTGCCAATGTCACCAATGACATTGCGGTCTAGAAAAAGGTTGCGCTGAAGAATTCGGCATGACGTGCCTAATATGGATGATGATATTGAACTCAATGGGAAAGATTTGACTGTATCTAGCAGAGTGTGAATGCAGTTTATGGCCTGCCTGTTCTGCAGGAATGCCCGCCCAGTCAGTCTTTTAAAGCGGCATGCACTTGTTACTTGTTGGTAGATGCATGCTGCCTCGCAAGAGACCGAGCAGGCACCCCTGCTGGCTGCACTACCCTATGTCCTTGGAACGTCTTTGGAACGTCAACATGGCAAGATTAGCAGGCTTCTTTTCAGGGATGTCTTGCCTCAGTGAGACACCCAGCAACGGTAAGAACAAAGCCAGTACACGTCTTATTCATCAGACAATGGCAGGAGCTCACCAGGTAGTCTGAGAAGGAAGCCGGGTCTCTGCTAGACGGCCGCCGCCGCCGCCGCTTCTTGGCCGTCAGCCGCCGCGCCGTGTGCAGCGCTGCATGACACAGACAACGCCTCAGTACTGTTACATGCTCATGCAAACTGAGGTGATACTGCGCGGGCTTCTGCCAACACACCAGACCAGGGAAGCCACCTCCCTCTGGCATTCCGTCATGCCTTGGCTAAGCCACCTGCATGACTGGCACCACAGAAGAATGGCTCTCTCAGCATATTGCAGCAGACTTATTGCTGGCTGCGGTGTTTGCAGAAACTTCGACCCAGTGAAGATGGCATGGCTTGCCACTGCAGGACTGCTGAGAACTCAAACAGAACAGAACCACCGCATTCCATTGCCCAACAAGGCATAACAGTGCCAGCAAGCACCACAAGGGAAAGTGACAGCAGCGCGATCAGTGGCGCACCTTGTAGGCTCAGGGCTGCGCCAAAGGCCGCCCACAGAGTTTTCTCTCCCAGGGACAGCCGCTTGGAGTCTGCGAGGAATGCGCTCGCAGCCGCCCCTGCTGCTGCTCCGAGCAGGCCAACCGCTCCAGTCACTACTCCTGCACGTGTTGCACACATCACCAGACAGTCGGCAAGGCAAAGCCACACCATCCCCAAAGCCAGCTGCACTCAACAAGGGCTCCCTACCCTGGAGCGAATTGACGTGCGTGGAGATCAAGCACAACAGCAGATTAACAATAAGCTCCTGCACGTGAATCTGGGGATAAAGTGAGTGGTGAAGGGTAGCAAAGGAGGGAGTCCAAGGGAGTACTGCACTTCTAGGGCTGGACCAGGATAAGATATTCGCAAAGTACCAGAAAGAGCTAGGAGGCGAGCCTCGCCTTTTACGTTTACCAGCCTCATGGGCTGCTGATGTCGTGGGGATTCTTCAGAGGGCTGCAATCGCGTCGCTCCACAGTCGAGGCCACGACCGCTCGTTCCGCTGTTCGTCACTGCACACAAATTGCACTCCCAAGCAGCTTCTGTCATGCAACGCAGGTGTTCTTCATAATCGAATTTCTGCCTTCCGCTGGTACGGGGTGCTCGGTAAATTGTTGCAGTACTAAATGAGCTGTTCACAGGCCCAAGGACTAAAGGTGGACCAGCCGCTTGGTGCACGTACTTTCGACCGATCACCGTGTTTCTTGTGGGTTCTCCCACCTCAACTTTGAATACTACAAGGTAACTGTCACGTAAGTAACCCACTCAACAAACTGGGGGATAAATCCCTATTTACAGCACACGGCGCCTAGGAAGCTTACAGGGGATTCGGTGCACCAACCCAGACGGTATGAGACGCAAGATCAATCTCAAACTCGCATTGCATCTCCTGAGGGCAAGGTTTGATGGATTGGAAGCTGAGCAACACCTTGCCACGCATTCTATGACGCATCATCACCTAAGGCTGACTGGTCCAAGTCAAGTTCTCTTGTGGGAAAATTCTCGTCCATTCATTAAACGAACAAATCAATTCTGCTGTTACGTCCTTCCCTTTTCTTATTTCGAGAAAAATCCAGGTGCGCCTCAATGAGCAGGACGAGCTCCTTGGCAAAGCTGGTGCAGCAAGGCACAAATGTCCTAGCGAGGAGTGCAGCAGGCCCAGCAGCTCAGCTGGCGTCCGATGCCAGCTCCAGCTGCAGCGCACGAGCTTCCATTGTGGTCCAGAATCTCCAGCGACGAGAGGGCTCCTCGTTGACAACCACTAGCCATGACAGTGTGTCAGCTGTCACAAAATCTCTGCTTCTCGATACTCTCAGCTTGGTGAGAGTTTACTGATCATCCATGAAATAGAAATCAACGCATTCCACCTCTGTGAATCACGTTGAAAGGCAGCTGTGCATTGCTGAAAGCGCTCATCAGTCAACCCTTGACCTGCCAACGTGCTGGTGTCTGCCAACGTGCAGATGCGAAGGTTCGAGAAGATCGGTCTCACGAGGGCACAATCGGAGCAGATGACGGAGATGCTGACGGAGGTCGTATGTCTAAACAAAGAGAAAATTTCGCAGCAGTTTGTGACCAAACAGGCGCTTGAGATGGTATGTGTCCTCTCTTTACTGAGGATCAGGCCTTGAAACGAAATATCTGGGCATCCACCTTAATGTGTGTCTTCCCTGAGACTACTCGCATCAAATCTGATATCGACAATTCCCTAAAGCCGCTTTGGACATGCAGGCAATTTTGGAGCAGGAGTCACGGATAGCGGGGTTTAAGGGGGAGGTGGCAAAGAGCCAGGAGCTGCATCTGGCGTCTCTCTCGCGGGACACCGAGCGCCTGACCAACAGCCTGGAGAAAATGCGCGCAGAAATCAAGTCAGCCCCTGTTCCTTCCCAACACCGCTCAACCTTTAAAGTAGACTAGAGTAGAATAGAATCCTACATCATATCAGCATCGTCTGGTTCAAGTGCAAATGCTCCTTGATGTTGGTGCATTGTCAGCTCAAGCTCTTGCAGTTCTAGCCACGGCGATCTGCATGGAGAGCCATATTCCATCTAGCCGTGTTGACCGGTGTGGCAAGTTGCTGCAAGCGTTTGTACTGCATCCCAAAGTATTAGGTTATGCAGCTGACCTGTGTGTTTCCAATGTTTTGCAGCTCTACGCTTCCAGTGGAAGGATTGATGCATGCGTGCATGGCTTGTATCTGAAGGGAAAAGTTCATAGAGATGTGTATTTTGCATGATCAGATACGAGGTGGACAAGCTGTCGGCCAGCCAGCGGCTAGACCTCAACTTGGAGAAGGGGCGCATGCGCGACGAGCTGCAGGTGAAAAATTCACCCCTCTGAACTTCTTGTATTGATTTCTTACCTGCACCTCTGTGCTCAGCATGTCACCTCGCCTTGGGCTGAAGGCATTCCAATCCTGGGTTGCAGGCATAGGGTGATACCCAATTGAGTAGAGAAATGTGAAGAACAGCGCAGCAGCTGCAGAAGAGTTCTTGCATGGCGCGGCAAATTTCTGTCTGCATATCCTATTTGCAGTGGACCGCCAGAAGGACAGCAAGACGTGCCACAGGAGTGCTTTTACTGAAAAGGGTCGATTTCTTACCCCACCCTTGCTGTAAATGCAGGCGCTGCGGGACAAGTCCAACGAGATGGAGATCAAGATGGACCGGGAGACCAACGCGCTGAAGGCAGCTGTGGAGCAGAGCAAGAATGAGGTCCTGCGCTACAGTCTGTCCATGATCCTGGCTCTCATGGCAGCGGGCCTCACTGCAGCGCGCGTGCTGCAGAAATGAGCTGGGTGTACTCTTAATTGTTTGGTCAGAGAGGGTGTCAAGTTGGTGCAGCTTGCTCGAATCAGGGGTGTGGCATGCGCCGAAGGGTGGAGGTCTGCTAGAAGCGGTCATTTTATTCAGAACAAGCGCCAGTCAAGTGTGTCCAAGAGTCACAGTATATCATCGCATGCTGCCCAGAGGCAAAGAGCTGCCTCGAGACAAGATCTCAAAAGGTCAAAACAATGTTTGATGATTGAGTGCAGGATTTGAATAACTGTTGTTTAAAACAGTTTTAACCAAACCATCAAACCTCTAAATGAGGGACGGCTGAGGGGTAGCTGAGAGGTCTTTGTTCCAGACAAGTTGTCTGAGACAACTCCTCAGCCGCATGTCACCTGCTGCAGTGGAATGTATCAAAGGCATCCCAAGACACCTTGCCAAAGACAGTCTGATGACAGTCACAACTCGTTCTGATCAATCAGTCTTCTCTTACCTATAGGCTTCAACAATTGTCCCACAAGCAGCCTCTAGACCAGAGCTGGCAGCTCGAATAACTCAGAAGAGCCTTAACTGCTGCTTGGGTTTGCATCGACCATTTCAAAATTACACAGTTCTCTTCTCGAAAAGCTTCCATCGTGCAAGCCCAGCTGCCACATGGCCTAAACTCCCAACAGACCTACCACAAACAGGACACCATGTATATTTCCTGGTTCAAGGAAGCTGCCTCATAGGTTTCAAGAGAGGCGTGTCAAGATGGCACAAAAGTTCATAATACTGGTCCCTCGCGCTGCCGGTTAAATACCTTTTCACCTTCACACAAGCTCGTTGTGAATAACCATCCTCACAGGTTCCGGCAGCTGCATCACAGATTCCACCAAGCGCCGCTGTTCTTTTTCGGCGGCTGCTCCTGGAATAGCGGTGTGAGCAAGCTGCCATCCGGCTGGCTGTCAAAGCTGCCCACAAACCTGTACTCCTCTGTCCTCTTCCCCAGATCCTCCCGCTTGAACACCTGCAGGTAGCAGACAACAGGACTTCTAAAAGAACAAGACATGCACTCTTTTGTGTGTACACATGTGCGGCTGTCCACTTTTGGATCTCGGTGGCACTGATACCCCTGAATCTTCCTCTTCGTCTTGCCCGTTTTATGAGATGCGTCAAAGTTTATTCACTTGAAGGACAGAAGTCAAGAGACACCGGTAATATGTGCAGCTGAATGGTTTCTGCCCCTTCTGCTGCAAGCCATCATCTCCTGGTTGCAAGGATGTGATTAGACAGTTGACAATAGATTGAGACACGTCAATAGTTGCTTCAGATGGTCAACAGAAGCGAAAGACATCAGTCATCTCGCAGCTTCCTGGTCTGAATCCATCCCATCCACCACCTAGTGCTGGTGATGCAATTTGAGCAGTTGCAGACGCCAGTAGCACACGTAAGCTAAAGAAGAATGCAGTATCAAGGCAGCGCGAGCGCCAAAAGAAGGACAAGGGCCGCCTCGCCGTATAAATAAATTGCATGCAATGTACAAAGATAACGTAGAAGAAACCTGTACCTCCCAGGGGCCTCCATAGACGTGGCGCAGGGCTCCCCTGATAGGATACATCATGGCAGAGGAAGAATAGAGCAGCCGGAAGTGGTACGCTGGAATGAAAGAATCCGCAAACTCCATGCGCTCTCTCCGGCCCCTATTCAGGCATTTGTGACAGTATTTGTCATTCGAGCCCTGGGCTGAAAATAATGTCCCGCCAAGGCTTGCCAACACCCCGCAAGCATCCTTTCTGCTGCCGTCATCCTCAATTGCATGTGTATTCATGGATTTTTTGTAAAGGGCATTTCCATGCATTCCTCAGCAGTTGTTCTGTCAAGACAAGGGACAAAAGCGGAAGGAAGAAGGACGCAGAATGCTGCAATTTTCCGAAGTTTCTGACCTGACCAAGTGAGGGGGCAGCCGCACCTGACACCCATGACACCAGAGGCTGAGGGCAGGTCCTTCAGCAGGGGATTGAAGAGGATCAGCGTCTTCTTCTGCTCCACTGCAGCAGTTGCCTGCACCAACAACACTTCCTGATCTGAGCAACTAACACAGAGTGGTTGCTCATCGACATAGAGCACATTGACAATCACATGTCAAAAGCTCCAGATGTATGTCCCTCACTTTGCGCGGCACAAGATGCGGATACTGTGTCATCTCAGAAAAATGCACTTGCGACAGCAGCATTTGTCAGCGTGCCGATCAGGACATTCAGAGTGGAATCCCTTCTCGCTCAGTATATGTTTCCCTGCCTGCAGGCAGTGGGTCCAGCTAATAGGTATGGCGACGCCTGCCCATGCATTTCTGCGCAGCATGCAAAAAGCCGCCATGCTGGTCACTAGAGCCATCCCCTGCAGGGAATGCAAGACGAGCAACACACAACTCCTGAGGCTTTTTGATGGAAACACAGGAGATGAAAATGCGCACCATCTCGAGAAGTTTAGTCATGATGGTGGAGCCGACGACGTTCTGGGGGGCCACAATGACGTAATAGGCGCTGTCATCCAGGTGGTCCGAGCCCACGTTGCCGAAGCTGACAAACTCAAACACCTCGCCCCAGTCCATGTTCTCCATTATCCTCCTCACGCCTGACAGGCTCAGCGGAAGCCCCTGTGCACACGTGCGTGACCCTTTCTCAAGATAGGGGGTAAAGAATGAAAGGCGGCATACATTTCCGATAACAGAGGACCACTACTGAACTCACAAGTGGCATAAAATTTGACATTCATGCCATGAAATGCCTTGGCGCTTAAGCTTGTATTTAGAAATATAATTCCCCTCACAGAAATCCTTTTGAAAAAAAAACCCCTCTGAAAACAAGTATCCAGTTCAGCACATCATGCAGTCAATGTATGGCCAGACCGCAGTGCCAGTCCCCTAGGCAGGGTCTGCAATCTCCATACGGCCTAGCACGCAGGTGAAAGGCCAAATACAGGAGAGTGTAGGCTTTTCACAACCGATCCAAGGTGACCGGCAGCTGGGCTCATTGGCAGTGCTGTCAGTGTGTTATAACGAGGATATGTATCTCATGGGGCATGCTGAAATGCGCTCGGCTAAAGGCATGTTATCGCACCTGAAAGACCCCTTGACCGAGCGCCTGCTGCACGCACACCTTCACCCGCTTGCCATCTGCTGCCAGGTCCGTGACCAGGTCCCTCACCAGCTCCAGCACAGTCCTGGCAGAACACTGACTTGTCAGCAAACAGAAACAAACCTTGCAACAGGCTGATCACACCCCAGCATCCCGAGTAAGACATATAATGCCTGTGTGGTCGTGGTCATCTTGTTCCAGTGCCCAGAACCCAAGCAGTCACTGGTGAGGAGCTCGCCACGCTCATTGTACACATGCTTGCGGGGAATAGTAACTTACATGCTTCAGATAAGCTACAGTATTGCCGATGGATGTAGGCACCACAACTGTGAGTCTTAACTTCCCTAGTAAAATGCTAATGTATCTTGCAAGAACAATAACTTTTACTGCCAGGTTGTTCTTTGCTGCCTTTGTTACATGACCGAACGCTTGGACCGAACGCTTGGACCAGAAGGACCAAAATTTACCCAATCCGATAGACATCCATCTCTGGATTGGTTTCAGGGACGGTGAGCCTGCAGCACAAGGAATGCAGGTGCTCAGAAGACAGAGAGCTTCTGCAAGGTCCACTTAGGATTTGCAGCTCGTCTCCCCATCTGCTCTGCCATAGCGAGCACTCACACGATGCATCACTTCATTTATGTGGATCCCAGAGGTGCATTCAACAGGTTTGGGCCATACTTGACGCTGAGAAGCCTCTCCTCCGCAGCAACTGCCTTCTCGACGGCTCTGCAGACATCGTTATAGAAGAATTGCCTCGTCTCCCGGGACGCTGGCACATTGTTGAGCCTCTGGGGAATTGTGTACACTTCTGTGGCCTGAAATGATAAGCAATTCAGATCCTAGATCTCTTCCTCATATCATGTACATCAATGCAATGCAATGGTTTGCATACAAGAACTGCGATGTTGACAGTAAGAGCAATCCATACACCGACCAGAGCCTTCCAAGGACATCCTGAAACCATTTGACCTCTCACCTGGAATTCTGAATTGCAAGACAGAGCTACACGACGTCGGTCAATCTTACATCTAGCTGATACTGGAATGAAAGGCCGAACAGGAGCGAGCCAGGACTGCAATGGACGGGGAGTCAGATGGACGTGGCTTGCATAGGTGCCACTTATGATCGCCATGCTGGCCTAATGAATAATCAATTCTGCAGCCTGATGCCTAAAGAATGAATTGTTGAATGCTCTGATCAACCTAGCATATCAATCGTGAGGATCAATGATCTTACAAGGTTGCCATGCAATCTCGGAATGGGGTCTTCGGCCTGTCAGCAAGCTTGTCGCAATGAGCACTGGACGTGTTGTTGGGTACAAGCATCTATCGTCTCTGAAAGACAAAAAGAACAAAAAGCGAAAAGCTTTCCGCAAAGCGTGCTTTGCGAGGTTTTCGCTGTAGTCAAGAATCGGCACGAGGTGGCCACGTGGCTGGCTTATTGATGACTGATGTTTACGTACGCTAGGGTGCCTAAACTATTAGGCGAGGCACAATGGAACCTCGAGATGCAAGCACGCGGCAAGTGACCTGCTTTACCAACTGCGATCCCTTGCGTAAGAGTCGGGCGAATAACTGGCACTGATCTACGACCGGTGTGTGCTTGAGCTGGCAGATCGCCATACAGGCACTGCCCGAAACCAAAAGAACCCCGTCGTGGCGGGAGACAGCCAAATAATGAGCGAAGGATCGGACTGGAACACCGTGAGTAAGCACAGAAAGGAGAACGTAGGACAAATGGCCAACGGTGGTGGGCGTGATGTTAGAAGAGAGAAGATGGCAGGGCCGCTCGGTCAAAGGCGGGCCTCCAAACAGGACGCAAACAGAGCACCCAGACCTCAACCCAGCGTGAGTTCTCTGCCTGACCTTTGATCATACTGGACGGCTGCAGTCCATGCAGACTCTCAGCAAGTCTCAGGTGGAGTCTGCTGCCCGGTGGTGTATGAAATGGTTGCCTAGTCACGGCGAGAGAGTCTCATCGCGTTTTCGTTCGCGATGGCTTAATTAATGGCGCTACCGATGGTCCTGGGACATCCGAGGTGGTGCAGTATATCTGGTCTGGCATTTCTGTTCATGGAAAACGCTTGTGGTGGTCGGGGAACCTTTAAGGTATCTGAGCTCCGTGACATCTCTGCAATGGAAGGTTCCATCCATGGCGTGCCACCTTGTGGAATGGTGCCTCTACGGTGTGTAGCTTTTATTTGTATATAAGATCGCTCAACGGTTCATTTCCGGGCGTCCTCGAGCTGCTGGCCTTGTTTTGTCACTGGTGTGGTTCCTGCCTAAATGTGGCTGCCAACTTGACTTATACGCTGGTTGTGGTGAGACCTGTAGACACAGGGCAGAAGAGGTGTTTTGATAAGGTTGGATGGTGTTCCTCTCAGGGGCCTTTTTGCCTTAAGGCCTCTCTTCCAACCTTGTCAGAAGTTACGTGGCGACCATCCTGGTAGATTGCTGGTTGTGGTTGCGGTTGTGTGGCGATCAGAGGGCAGCAGACAAGCAAACCCGCCTAACATGTACCTTCCCTTGCGATCCAGAGCCGCTCAAGACGTTTTGCAGGAAGTCAGTCTGGCCAGGCATCCCTTGGGTGCACAATCAGATCCGTCCCACTGGACACCACAGAGCCTCAGTGCTTGCAGTCGAGCATCTGCTGATAAATAGACACTTTCCACCTGCAGGGGTCTGCGGCTGGGCCGGCTGTGGATATGGACAGTCTGAGGGAGGCGGTTGGCCAGGCATCTGCAGGCACAGGGGAAGTCAGGCGAGTCATCACCCAGTCCACCTTCCAGCCGCGCGCAGCAGCCTTCACCTCCCTCATACAGCAGTGCGCGCGCGCCAAGAACTGGCAGAAGGCACTCGAGGTCTTCGAGACCATGAAGGAGTACCCTGCAGTGAAGGTGCTTTTCCCATTTATCCCGCCAACTGTTTTCTGGTTTCAGGCACCCTTTGTCACTAAATGAAACGAGTTCCCTGCTGTTCATGGGAGAGTATCTAGTTTGGGTGCTTTCGGCTTCTTCATCCACATGATGGCCCCTTCCAGCAGTGCGCAGCTGCATGTCTGACGCATCATGTAAGTACAACTCGTGTTTTGTCCCGCAGCGCAGCCATGGCTGAAGCTTGTCATTAATTCGACTGCATCAAGTCTTCCGCTGACATGTGGCACTGCCAATGTGCGCAGGCAAACTCCCCATCAACAGATGTTGCTGCTCAGAACCTTGCGCTGACATCACTGTGTGCACATCATGCGCGCAGGCCAACGTGATCACCTACTCTGCGCTGATAAGCGCGTGCAGCTCGTGCGGGCGCTGGCAGGAGGCGGAGAGCCACTTCCAGGACATGCTGGCCGCCAGCGAGACGGACCCAGACTGCGCGCCCAACACAATCACATACTCCAGCCTCATCACCGCCTGCGTGCGCGGAGGCCACCTGGACAGAGCGCTCGTCTGGTACCACAAGATGCAAGACAACGGCGTCGACGCCGACTTCATCATCTACAGGTACATCTGCTTCTGATCTCCTTGCTCCCTGGTTGCTGCTGCTTCGGCTCTTTGGCTGTAATTGCAGCAGAGCGAGTACCCAAGGAGGTGCAAGGAGCCGGTAGTGTGTATGTGCGCTTTTGGTTCTCTCTCTATGGCAATTTTGTTGCTCTCGCAACTTTGGCGACGCGCTCCTGCAATGCTTTGCCAGGGTAGTGTTGGGAGGTCTGCTGCATTGTAATTTACTTGAACAGCGTTTAGGCGGCCTCTTTGTGGAACTCGCGTTCGTCCTTAGTCTGAGACTCTGGGAAATGTGTCAGTCGCCAGAGCAGGGACGCATGCTTGGCTTTACAAAGCTGCCATGGATCAAGTCTTTTAGGTCCTTTACACTTTGCGCTGGGATCACCAATGCGTGTTCTCCTTTTTGGAATTGCCTCCAGCATGTCTTGGTAGCCACATGCCTCTTCCAATATTGGAAATCAGGATTGCTGATGTGTGTCACTCCTTTGACAAGCAAATTGCCGGAGTCCTGGTCTGGCTCCTAGGTTTTATATGCTGTGATCTGGTGCTGAGCCCCTTTTGTGTCATCGTCTGCTGCAGTGCGCTGCTGTCGGCGTGTGAGCGCGACTTGGATCAGGCGCTGCAGTTTGTGGACGAGATGCACGCTGCGGGTGTCTGCCATGCGCCAGAGACCTACGCGAAACTCATAGAGCGGTGCGCCCACCCTCCTCTGTATGGAGTAATTTTCTTGCCATACAACCTTATATCATAGGCATGTGACTTTGATTCAAAGTGGCTACATGTGCCATTTCCCATGTCCACGCCCTTTATTCTTTGCTGTATCCGATTGGACTGGAGGCAGGAAGTGCTGGTGCTGTGGGTTGCAGGTCCAAGCCTGTGATAAGACAAGCTTTGTAACGAACCTCCTGTGTGCAGGTGTGGGAAGGCGGGCAGGTGGGAGGATGCTGTGGAGCTCTTCCTGGGGATGCAGTTGGCCGGCACGGAGGCCACCAAGGGCATCTGCCTCGTGCTGCTGGGGGCGCTCAAGGCCTGCGGCCAGGCACGGCCGGCCCTGCAGGTACCTTCCTCTGCCCGCGCTTCATCTGTCCATTACAGAAATCAGTTGATTGCCTTCAGGCTCGGCCCTCCTGCATATCTACACTGCACAAAAACGTCTGGTGCGGCAGCTGCTCATTCTGCAGCCATTGCTACTGCAAAATATCTTAGATTAACTGTGGACAAAGTTCGTCACTACATTTGTGGGCGTTATTGACGTCAGCCTTTTGGCTGCTCAGTGCTTACTGTTTGCAAACATCGAGCAGGACTGCAATTCTTGACGTTCTTATTTGGTGCGTGCGCAGCTGCTTGACGCGATGGCTCAGGCTGGCATAGGCCCCGATCGCGAGACGCAGATGGCGGCGTTGCGTGTGTGCGCGAGGGCCGGGGCATGGACCCCCGCACTCCGGATCTGGGAGAAGCTTGAGGGCCGGGGGGCCTCCGGTGCGGCGCCGCACGACGCGGCCGCAGCCGAGCTCGTCGTCGAGGCCTGCCGGGCAGGCAACAACGCGACGAAAGCTTCCGAGCTGGAGACGCAGTTCCGGCGCGCGGGGCTGTTTACTAATCGCGCCGGGGGTTCCCGGCCAAGTTCGTCCCCCGCGTCGCGCGCCGCCTCCCTGGCGTCGTCGGCCCAATGATGTCAGCGCTGACTTTGCCGCTGAGGTCGGCCGATTATTTGCGGGGTGCCTGGACACGTTGTCATCCTACTCTGCCGCCGCGGCAGTCTCTATATTTGATACGTGGCTTGAGAGCGGCTAGGGCGCCTTTCTCTACTCAGGCTGTTCGAAGCGATTCTTATAGGAACTGAAGAGCAGGGCTGGGCAAAGTGGGAGGGCAGCAAGGTCAATAGACAGAGAGTAGGACTCTCAGAGCCTCCGCGGGGTCAGGCTTTATTGTTGGCAGGAAAGACGTGCTTTATTGTAGCATGGAATAGAGTTGGGGACATGCAGTGAGGTTGCTCCAGATTTTGTGACAGGAAGGGATAAAGCGTCTCCTTCTGTGCGGCTCTGTTGCTGTTGCTCTGTCCCTTGAGAAGGCCTGCAGAAGCCCTTAGCGTAAATCCCTGGCCTGCTGGAATGCTGGATGGCTGAGGGTAGAGTGCCCCTCTGGATAAGAGTGGCGGAGAGGCCTGTTTTGGCCAGGAAGACAGGCAGAACGCATAATTGCCTGGCAATGTGAAATTCCTGCTGGTAGGTGAAAAGCACGCAGTTTCTGGATTGGGCCAGTTGCGTGACAAGAACGCTAGGAGAGCAGTGAACGCACACTGCATTAGACAAAACACAATTGAACAACCGTTCCGAACAGACATCAGCCGGGGAGTCTGTGGTTGTTTTGTTGTGCAAGCCCGTGCTTTGGAAATCAAACCTGTGCTTGTGAGATGTGGGCGGCAATTGATTATTGGCAGCGCATGCATCTGCAGAAGCTGAGCTGCACACCTGCTGCCCATTGAATGCACATTCTTGAGTGTGGTGTGCTGCAGCGTCGAATGCGCTGCAGTCTTGAGATTGCACTTCTTTTGCGAAACTCCTTGAGAAGGCTGTTGGAGGCTGCTGTTTGATGTTGGCAGTTTGTGCTGCAAAGGCTTGTGGGCACACTAGGCTGGGTGCCAAACACAGCCAAATAGATGAACGCTTGATCTACACTTCACCGTGGTGATAGAGAAGGCGATTCTGCAGAGTCCCATGCAGAAGAGCTGCAGCTGCAGTGCTGCGGGCTTAAAATAGTGGCATGCTTGCAATTGCCTGAATAGCTGTCAGCTTAAGATATACTCTCCTCTGACCAGATCCGCCTATTCCAAAGAGGTCAACATGTTTGAGAGAGTACCTGCATTGTAGAGGGTTGCAAAAAATGAACACATCCATTGGTCAGACGAGGCCACTTTGATTTTCTGTTGTCAGGCTAATCCGGATGGAAACATAGGGTCATCCTGATAGACAATGTACAGGTGTCAGAAAGTGCTGCCATTGCTTGTACATGTGTGATCAAAGCGATTGTAATATTAAAATGGGAGTGGCGCAAAATTGCAAGTCATTCTGCAATGTCTGAATGCTGCTTTTGTTTCTCAACTGCACGCACAAGTTCTAGACATAGCTCGTTCTCACAATTTCTTCATGTCATGATTATGCCAGTCAATGAGTCCGGTAGATCTTGATCTTGCCGGCACCAAGGCCCTTGCGTGATGTCCTTGATGGATTGAAAAGCTTTGACAGTCTATTCCCCAGAATTGCAACTGTTCTGCCCAAACCACCACCAGGCACTCGTGGCCTCCATCTTGCGTCTAGGGAGTGGAACGCACCCCTCTGATACATTATCAAACCATTTAATGTCTGCAGTTGCAAGCTCTCCAATGTGCCCTAGCGCTCCTTCGCAGGTGAACCCCTTGTTCTTGCCCTCCCCAGCACTTGTAGTGCATTCCCAGCAACATTTGCAGCTGCATGCCTCCTCCTCCAACACTCGTGGCCGGGGCATCATTGCAACGTGGTGCAACTGCTCCTTCCTAGCAGCTTTGGTCCTGCAGTCTCCACTGTGACCGCACACAAGCTCTTTCCCCAGCTGTGCCATCTGCAGCCTGAAGGTCTCGAATGACTCCGTCCAGCATAGGGCCCTGCACTGCAGCCTGAACGCCAGCATCGCCGCAGCCGCGGCAGCTGCGTCCTCAAAGTGCAGGTGCAAGTCCCCAACGCACAGCAGGCACACGTCGTGGATTGGCGCCGTCGTGGGATAATAATGCAGATAAAATCAGGCGCTGCTATCCGTAGGGTGGTCACATGCATGCATGACAGCTCTGGGATGCAGTGGTTCCGAAGGTATCCGCCCAGAACATCCACTGGGGTCCTATAAACGTACAGGTCGTTGTCGTCACGGGGCACTGATGAAACTTCCACAACGCCTAGACTGTGCTTCATTGCGTGAAGCGCAATCTCAAGCAAGCGCGGATTGTGGGTGTTTTGCAAATTTCTCTTCCCCTACTTGCTGCAGCCACCACTCGACCGCGGTCTCAATATGATTGCTTGGGCTGACCACTCTGGCACTCGTGGCGCTGCTTGGCAGCACGAGCTTCTGTGGGTACGTATCCTCCAGGCACAAGTGCTGCAGGGACTGCGGCATGATCAGCTTCTCTGCATAAGTCTGCAAACCTGCCACCCACGCCCTTCAAATGAACAGTCTCCAGGCCTGGAATATCCTGCAGCGCACTTGCGGAAATGCGTGCGTAGGACCTCACCTCGAGCACCAGATGCTTCAACTGGGCGTCCCATGGTAGCTGTGGGAAAAAACGGGGCAGGAAGGCCAGCTTGAGGACTCTCAGAGCCACCGCCTGCCGCAGGAGATTGCGGAGCCAGCCAGGCTCTGTGTCCAGTCTCAACACCGTCTGCAGCTGCTGCAGACATGTCAGAGGCTGTCTGCCAGAACCCACCGCCTTCTCCATCATCCACTTCTCTTTTGCCTTGGCAGCCTTCGTCACTGCATCGCCGCGCAGCACAAAGGTGCCCATGTCCATTGAGCTGGCATCCTTCCAATGCTGCGGCAGCCAGCGCAGTGTGGGCGCACAGGGGTAGGCATGCTCCCCTGGGATGGTGATGCTGTCGGGCTGCAGTCGCTGGAAGGCGGCACAGGTACCGCTAGCCCTGACTCACTCTTTTGTCATGTATGAGCAGATGCGCCGCACATCATCTGGCAGCGGTGGGGGTTGCGACCTGGCTTTCCCTTGATCCATACAGAATCCACAGAACCCTATGCAGATCAAGCAGCGCGCAAAGTTCACAGGCCAGGATGTTCTCTTTTTGACATAACTACTACTATGCATGTCATCAGATACTTGTTGGAGTACATCATTCCATGGAGTAGACTAGTCACGATCACGAACTAAATTCCAGGATGTGACCTAGACCGAAGTCCGATCAAAAAAAAACTCGCATGGCGAACTTTCCAATCCAAAAACATGGAACATGGCAAGTAACAGAGTTGTTCTCTTATCTCAAAAAGTAGGAGATGGTGGAAAGTGCGCCGCAAGACCGATCTGCAGTTTGTTCTGCGGTTCATTAACTGCGCAGCTGTGCCCAGGTGTTATTGTGCTCTCGTTTCCTCTCTCTGTCTCTGTGTTGCTCTCGGTGACAATTTCTGGATGCCACGTGACCACTCACGTGCCCCATCAAATCTCTGCCAGCTCACACAGTCGACCCGTCACGCAGCGATGAGGACAACTTTGATGCAGAGATCAACCCGCGACTCTCGATGCGTCTGATGGCGCGTGTGGAGTGAAGCGGACGGCCTTTGACGTTCTGCCTGGCGCGCCCGACGGGATTCCCATCGCCAAGTACGTTGCTGGCTTTCCAGGGCTTTGATGGCTGGAATTTGGGCTCGGATGGCAGTGCACCAGGATGCACTGGGTTGTAGGCCATCAAATGAATGAAGAAACATCATTATCGAAGGCCATGAGAATGCCCCAACTTGCTGGGTGGCTAGTGGGAGGTAGCTCCATGCTTCTTGTCCTTTCTATGGCCAAGTGCCACAGCTCTTTGAAGAGGGATTTAGGACAATGGTATTGAGTGTCATTTCGATGAAGTACTGCTACAGGTCTTAAGAGATCGTGCCATGTCTATTGATGATGGGACCCTAGTGGCTAGGCAGCTTGTGCTGGCACCTTTGTGTGCTCATGCCCAGTCACTGGGGTCACCAAAAGTGCTTTTGACCAAATCCAATCGCTCTGTTACCATGAAGGGGTCTTCTTAGTATTCAAAATGGCATCCGCTAGGAAATCGGCTTGGGTTTGGTCGTGGGAAGGTGGCCGTCTTTGCTGTCGTGTCTCGGGTTCCTCTCCGATGCCGACCGTCGAACGCTTGGTTTCTATCCCGATCGTCCATCCATGATGTTCAAACATGTTTCAAGGTGCATTTGGAGACCCAAACGCTATACTGTTTCTGTAGTACGGCGTCCAGCTGCGTGGTACTAGGGCTTCATCGCTGGGGCTTGTGCTCAGACTTGCCCTTTATGTCTGCAGGACAGGCAGGCAACCACCACGGCTTTGCAGGGAGCGATTTGGAGAGGCAAGGACAGTCGTGGAACTCTTCGAATGAGGGAGCAGTGGACGACGTGTTCCCTGCTGCTGCTGGTTGCCTTATCTTTGGCATCTGCTCGCGTCACACCGCAGCCCGCGCTCCTCTCAGAGCAGAGGCGGGATGAGTGCACGCTGGAGTCGCAGAGGCTGTTCCATTGCGCATCCTACAATGCCCCAAACAGCATGCTGACAGACAAGCAGCGGGAGATGTGCTGCGGCGCAGTGCAGACCTTCAACCTGAACGGCTGCTTCTGGTGAGCACAAGGGAGCCCTTTGTATCATGCAACTTTCATCATATCTGTTGCTTTGCTGTGGGCCTCACCGCTGTGAAAACTGCACTGCTTACCAAAGTGCGCCCACTCGAATATGGAATGTTTATTCCTGCCCTAAAGGTTCAGATGCTTGGTCTTGATGATGGCTGCTGTGGCCTTTTGTCATGCAGCCATCTACAGGTTTAAGAGCCAACTCGTGCAGTTAGCTATTGGTAGTCCTGCACATTTGCCGGTCCTGTGTATTGTGTCTTCACACAAGCAAGATCGTCAACATGCTCTTGATGTGTTCCTTGCAGCGGTTGGGGTAGTGCCGCAGCCATGAATCCCTGGACGCGCGATGTGCTGACTGACCTGGCGGGCGCGCTGCACAGCTGCAACGTGGGCGTCATTCCCTGCATGGCAGGTGTGCACTACCCTCCTTCCATTTCTGGCAGCTGTGCCTCTGTATGGCTTTGCATTTTGCAAGCCTTCCATTGCGTCCACATGGGTGGATATGAGACAGTGTGCCCTGAGTAATAAGCCATGTTGGGGGCCCTATGCTACATCTGGGCAGGTGGGATTCGAGCTGTGATGCACCTCTGCATGCGCAGAGACACATGGCATGAGCAATGGTGATCTTGTCATGGTCACGTGTGCATGCGCAATGCAGGGGGTCCTGTCATTGGGGCCATGCTTGCTCTGCTGCTGATGTTGATGGGTTTTAGAGTACCAATCATGGGCACCATTTCTTGAATAAGCACAGTCACTCTTGAGCAATCGCCCTTGAGGTTCTTTCTGAGTGCAGGTGAGGAGTATCTGCAGGACGGAGAAGTGACGGTGGCGTACACTGGCGATGAGATGCTCGCGCTGCAGGCCGCCAGCACCGCAGTCAGCCGCATGGTCGCCCAAGACGTGAGTGCACCCCTCACACCGCTCCTCTATCTTTCGATGGTGATCTGAAGCTACAATTGATTACTCGCTCACTCTGCGTCATACGTGTGCTGAGCCGGGTGGATTCTGGAAGTCCCCCAGCGCGCTGGGACACCCCGACAACTACATACCGGCAAACCGGCATGTCTTGCAAGAAACGGTATTGGAATTCGATTGCTCTGCAGGGGGTGGCCCTGGAATCCATAATCGCTCTGGAACACTTGCAAGCTGCACGGGCATTTGACTTTCAAAAGCACTTCATGATCTGCCTGCCTTTGGCATGAGGTTGACCTTAGCACTCCCCTCTTGTGCACGAAGGGTGCATTATCAGGACCCTCAGATTTTCAGTAAACATGGGGATAGCCAGATCTCTGTACAGGGACCCTTCTCAGAAATGGAGTTGCTCTTGCGCTTTGCTGTTGCAGCATCCTTCGCATTGGCAGGTCAAGCACTGATGGTATTACTCTAAAGAGGTGGAGCATGAAGAGGGGATTGCTTGTGCTGGCGCAGGGGTGGGGCTCTGGAAGGCAGAGGCTGCCAGAGAGGCTGGCTTCGTCGCTGCAGCCGCTCTTTGACCTGACCTTCCTCAACCGCCCAGAGCCCAGCTACTCCCAAGGTAAAAAAACTCGCTTCTCATCTTCATGTCGATTTCTTGTTTGGTCTGCTTTACTCAAGGACATCAGACTCTCCTGAGGCGTTCTGCTGTTCTTTGTCCGTGAATGTGCAGATTGCGGAGTGGGTGCCATCGCATTGCTTGCCTGGGGCAATGACGCAGTTTCTGTCTGGGAGAGTCTTTACATTGGTACACAAAGCGGGTTCCTGAGGCAGTCCTGGCTTCTGTTTGCAGGCGAGTACCCTGGAGATGACCTGGCGCCAGGAGACTTTGACATTGAAGTGGAGGTGGAGCAGGAGGGAGGAGGTGAGATCTCTGGACACCCTTTCCTCCTAGCAAATCACTTTTTGAAATTAGACCGTTATAGCAGCACGGGAAACGGCCTCCCTCTGCTTAGGCCGTCACCACCAAAGGTCATTTCAATGTCTACTATGTGAGCTCAATGCTAATACCGTTCTGAAATGCATGCCGGGCATATCGTCATGATTGTGAATTAGAAGCCTAATTGAAGTCGGTGGGAGAAACTCTCTGAAAAATAGTAAAGATCGGCTAGTGTGCTGATGTGGCTTCTTTGTTGCGCAGATTCCGAGCAGCTCTCGGCGACGATGGCGCAGCTGAGCAGGTGGATGGGGGCGCTGCTGGGGGGAGATAACGCGCTCGACGCCAATAATCCAGGGGGCGTGACGCTCGACAGGGCGGATACCCTAGGGGGCGTCATCACGCAGGTCATGCAGCTGGTGAATGCCATTCTCAACGGCACTGACGCTCAGGTATCAATCTCTCCGTCCCCTTCTTGGTATCTCAGGACCTTAGAATCCCGATGGCCCTGTAGTGGTCAACACCTGGGAAGCTTGCATTGCCCCAAGGCTGCTGCACAGGGGTCTCTTTGGGCCTACATGGCTATGGCAAAGGATGCTGACTGGTCGGCTCTCCCCGAGGGCACAGATCTGTAGTTTTGATTATATGTGGTTCATATTGCAATCGAGGCCCTGCCCAGCCCACCACTTTAAAGTTTCCAGCCGACTTTTGCCTCTTATGCTATCCGCACACTGCATGGACCTCAGCATTGGTGCATCGCTCTTTTCCAATGCTTTGGTGCCGGTGGCCGGGGTTTTCAGAGAAGCTTTGCGCATCAGCAAGATTGAACCAGTTTCACATCGCATGCGCCAGCTCCTTCGACATCTTTTGTTCCTCTCTGCACGTAGAAGTAGCTGTCAAGATCATTGTTGAGACGTCCACATATTAGTGTTCACGACTCATGCATCAGCCTGTCTACACCTGCCTTGTGACACAATTGTTTTATACTCTGCAGGTGGAGGTGGCTGTCGAGATCACCGTTGAAACCACGACGACCACTTCCTCCGCCACGCGCTTCTCCTCGCGCAAGGACATCGCGGACGCGCGGCCGCTCATTAGCCGCGTCTCCACCGCGCCTGTCAGGCCTGGGGCAAACGGCGCCAGCCGCGTCGAGCGCATGGTCACAGGTGTTCCCTCCATCCTGTTCTCCTAAATGACTGTAAAACGGGTGTGAGGGTATGACGCTGCCTGACACATCTTTCCTATGTGTGTGTATGACATGGGTGGATATACAATAGAGTGGTGGCTTGTGGCTTTTGCTGCTTATTTTGGTGTGGCGGTATGTGTGGGCAAAAAAGCACAGGCTAGTCTCCAGCGCTCCAGGAATGTGTTGTGAGGATCATGGGATTTCTGCGCTAGCATGCATTCACAAAGCTACCCTTCCTTCAAAAGGTTGTGGCCGCGCAGAGACGAGCTCGCAGCCGCTGCATGCGCCGCGCACGCACTGCTGGATGCAGCGGCTGGCGGGAGTGATCACCGACAACCCGGCGCGCGTTTTCGCGGTGCTGGCCGGCGTCGCATTTGTGGTCCTCCTAGCAACGCTCATCGCGCAGATCGCTGTGGCGCTTGTCTGCGAGGTGAGACGCTCGAGCCAGTAATTACATCTCTTTGTCTCTGGACATAAATTTGATTTTTTATTGGGCATCTATCAGGTTTGTTTGTTGATCTGGGATGTTTAAGAAGTTTGAGGTGGGACCCAATTTCTTCCTGTTGGGATGGTGTCTTAGCTGACCCTTTGCGTTGAGATTAATAAACAATCTCTTGACAGCTCACGCTAATAACCTACCCGCCATAAGAAGCACGGCAAACAACTGAGCAGGACACGAACTCAAGAGGGGGGTCCCTTGCTAAAAGACGCACTACACAAAGCATGAAATGGTCTAGCTGATCAGAGGCTTGCATGGTGGTGCGCAGGTGCAGCGGCAAATGGCGCCGCAGGATACAGAAGATGCGGTGACTAATCCGCTGCTTGCTCCGGAGCTGACAACGCCCCTGCTCAATGCCCGGGGAGAGCTGCACGACTCATCCCTCTAGCCCCATGCATCTCATGAGTCATCCACCATAGTTGCCAGTCTGGATCATGACTGAGGCTGGTACATGTGGTGCATGCTTGCGGAGTGCAGCTTCCTGCAAAGGTCATGTAGCTGTTGACCAAGCGTTGCATTGCCCAGCAAGATACTTTCACCGTGCTGTCAACATAAATATTACGGTCAGGCCAGCACTTCTTGTGCAGGGCCGTGCACTTGTATCAATAGGATGGCGCACTACGATAGCAAAATTTTGGTGTCCATATTGATTATTGGTTGAAGGGAAGGAGTTGACCAGAGAATTGCGGACTTCAGACTCACCAATGTATGTTTCCCAATGACATGTCTTAAGGGTGTTGTGAACGTATGAGCCTTTGTCGGCAAGATGTAGAAAGTACCTTGAGTTACCACTACGACCTCATCATATGTTTATAGCATGCCATCATTGACTCCGGGGACAAGAAGAAAGCTCTTCTTCTTTTCTGCATGGAGAATCATTTGATAAACTCGTACCTAGTATCAGGGTAAATTTTTGTTGTACCACCTGTTACAAGCATTGTGATGACATGCGGATTGGTTCATCCTAACTCAAGCATATAGCTATCCTATGCATGTGATGGATTACCATCGCACAAACATGCACATCGGTCATTTGCAGTATATACACACCGGCGTCAGGCGCCTGGAGCAGATTAGAGCACAGTGACGCAATGTTGCAGTCTAAAACCTCAAGATTATCTGCACTTCTGGGAGCGTCTCATATCTTGTGGCTTCACTTCATTCATTGTATGCCGAACGCAGTGCAATAAAGCTTCAAGCAGCTTTGCACAATGCGGCTGTGCTCATGAAAAACTTTGGCCCTAATCGGGCGCATCAATATACAAGTGCAGCAGTATATACACACAAGGACTGTTGGACGCCAGTGGGTGCAGAATTGCAGCCCTCATCAGTCTATGTCCATTGCACACGGACTTGAAGCACAAAATTTCTGGTCACTGACTGGGACGCAGGCCACCTTAGGGAGAGGCTGCCTAGGTGATGTTCAATCATAGAAGTGCGCCTTGTCAAAATTGGGCTCGCTGGCTAAATATCCCAGCCACAGCACATTTCAAAAGATAGCTTTGCCTCTTTATAAGCTTAAGGCAAACTAGAGGAAGGATGAGGCACATCCCAGCTGTTGCAGCATTGAGGAAAAAACACCTTCATTGCCTCAAAACTTGATGCCACCCTCCCAGCAAACAATCTCTGGGTTTTCCAGGCACGGCCTCCACTCTTGCAGCCTCACCTACAACCCAATGAAATGCGCCCGCGCCTCCTGAAAGCATATTTTGGTAGATTCTTCTGCAGGACCAAGATAATAGGAAAACTGGAATTTGGAGCCATGGAGAGGATATGGCTCGCAGAGTCTTCTGCATCATCGTCTGCAGTGGGCAATACTATGACCTGCCTCTATTTGGGGTAGTGCGGCACAAATTTTGCGCCCGATAAGGCGTTGTAACGCGGTTTCCAAGAGAGGCAGTGCCTTAGTTAAGAGTTGTGCCCGAAGGAGAGTGCTGCGGCATCCAGGAGGGGAGCTTCATGCCGGTCTGCTCCTGCACAGCCTCCAGCATGGGCGGCAGGGAGGTAAAGAGGTTGCGCAGAGGCGCCATTGCGTCGGCGGCCCCGGCCTCTCCGCCCGTCGTCCAGATGTTGATCTTGGGGTTGAGGCCCTGCACCGCGGCCGCCATCTCGCCTGCAGGGGTGAAGCACAAAGGCACGTTTGTCAGCTCAGTTTGCTATACAAGTTCACAAAAGCGGCATGTGCATGCACCTGCCCTTCAACCAGACTAGTTTGGCAGCCCTGCAACAGGAAACATGGAGGTGCATGTAGACTGAGGCCTCTGAGAACCGAGGCGCACCAGCCTGGACAGCTAATTTGGTTATCAATATCATTGCAGGACAACAGTACAGTTTCTGCCAGCAGGCACCCAAGCATGGCTGCACTGCAGCATGCAGCTGCACAAGGCCTAATCTTATGTGATCGAATAGACGTCGAGATGTCCTGCAACTGTATGCACTGCATGCAGGAGTTCAGGGATGACAGGGCACTCACTTGCGATGGTGGGGAAGAGGTTGTGCTCGAGGGCGAGGTAGAACTTGGTGAGATCCGCATCGGCAGCGCTCATGAAGTCCTTCAGCCCCTCCGCCTGTGCACACCCCGCACCTGGTCTCATGAGGGAATTTCCGGTCTTAGCTATTTGAAGCATGCAGGATCAAAAGTTGGCAAGAGATGCATGCGTGCATTGCAGCTCACCATCAACATCATGCACAAGAGTGAGGTGACTTATTCATAAGGCAACCACTTCAAATCAAGATTTGAGATGCACACCACACCGTGAACGTCCGAGATTCACCACCGGCATCGTGCACAAGAGTGGGCTTTCATCACATCTCATGAAATTGGGACCCTGCCATCATGAACCAAGGTGCACAGCAGTACAAGAGGGGTAATGGAGGGAACGTGCCTGCGCGGTCAGCTTGGCCTTGAGGGCCTGCGCCTGTTTCTCCTGCGCGTACAGCTCAGCGTCCGCCAGCGCCTTCTTCGCGCTGGCCTGGCCGTCCGCCATCACCTTCGCAATGTCCGCCTGCATGCGCAGCTACACTTGTCAGCTCAGCAATGACATTGGCAATGTCACCCGGCATGCGCAGACACAATTGTCTGCCCACCAATCAGCTTGGCAATGTCCGCCTGCATGCGCACGTACTCTTGCCAGCTCAGCCCTCTGTATGCAATAAGGATCACGTGGAGATACTGTAGCTGCCTTGTATCTCCTTCAAAGGCAACCTCATGACCAGCGTATCATTGTCTGCAGACACTCTACCCAATGCACAACAGACAGGTGAAGACATCAACCAAATTGTCAAAACATGAATGTGGCATTTAGCGACTCCTACGCCCATACAGCCTCCATGCATCTGCGTGGGTTGTGTATCAGGAATGCTCAGGGATCCAGCTTGCCATTGCATGGTGGATGAAGCTTGCTTTGCAATGCATGGCCCGTGCAATGAAAAAAATAGGGAACGTCACCTGCACGGTGGCCTCCATGAGCTGGGTGGAGCGCAGGAACTCCAGGTGCTGCTCGGCCGCCATCCTGTTGAGGTTGGTCTGCAGCTCTGCCGCCTTGAGCTTGGGCGCTATGTTGGCCTCCTGCTCGCGCACCGCCTGCTTCTGCTTCATGTCCAGCCTGCGCAGACAGAACCACTTTTCTCTGAACTGGCCAAAAAATAGAAATGATATCATATAATGAGATGCTCCATGTTGTACGCAGGGATGCATGAGCATTGGGGTTGCTGCCTGTCTTAAAGGCACTGCAGCTGACACTTTGAGAGTAAGGTCACTGCACTCATGCTTGAAACCAACAGCACAGCAGCACTGCGTATGCACTGCCAATGCGTATGCGTTTCCATGTGCAAATGCAGACATGAGGTTGGCCTCACTGCAACAGGTGTGGACAGGGTGTGTGCTGATTTTCCCACAGCAGGTTGGAGGCTAGCAAAATGGAGGCCAACGCACTTGAGGAGATGCAGCTGGGTATTGGACGTCTCAATCTCCTGCTGCCTCAAATTCTGTGTACAGCACATTGGTGATCAGCAAGTTGACTTTGAGGTTGAACAATCAGGACTTTTCTCGTGCAAGCATGCAGAAGAGCCTTCCCCCAAAATCAGGGGGACATCTTGCCATGCATTGCTTTCCATAGCAGACGGAGGGTAGGGCTATGTGAGTCACAGAGATGTTGCTGGGTGCAGTGAGCACCTGTGCTTGGGTGTTCTCAGAGTTGATCTTGGCTGTCTCCTTAATGGCCTCTCCCTCCATCCGCTTGGTGCCAACATCTCCCTCCCTCTTGTTTGCTGACACCTCAACCCTGCCAGCATGAGGGCATTGGTGAAATTTCACGATGATCTTGCTGCACAATGGAGCAGGCAGCTGGGCCCATGCATGATGAAGCAGAAGAACATGACACGCAACACAATTATGCATGGATGCATGCAACAGGCTGGTGCATTCTCCCTGCTTGTGGCATGAATACAAGCACATTGTGTAGCCTCACCTGAGGCAATGGAGGTTGTCTGTGATGCCCACCAGAGAGAGGGGCCATTGAAAGCAATTTGGATGTGGTAGAACATGCCAGCAGTGCTGCTGGGAGGGCCCACCTGGCATTGTTGGTGGCTTTGGAGATGGCCTTCTGCTTCAGGCTCTCAAAGTAGCGGTTGTCCTCCCCGGGCATGTCGCGCAGCTCAGAGATGTTGGCATTTGTGACTGACATGCCGTAGGGCACGAGCTCCTTCTCCACATTTTGCTGTGCAGCAATTGGCACCCTTATTGACACGGATTGCTTCAAGCTGACATCGAGAAAGTTGAACATGCATGCAGCATGCATGTCAGGCGGGCGCAAGGCAGGCCAGCAATGGGCATGAAACGAATGGCTAATAAAGGGCCACAATAATGCGTTGAAGCTCAATGGTCAGCCTGAGAAGTGGTCACCTGGACATGCTGCTTGAACTGCTCACGGCCGTTGAAGATCTCTAGCACAGTCAGCGTGCCTGCCAGGATACGCGTCTGGCCATGGATGACACCTGCACCAAACCGTAACTGCTGACAAGCCGTAAATATCGCAAGCCATGCATGATGTTGCACATTCATGCCAGTCGGAGCCTCCCCTCCGAGATACATATGAGAGCAACAAGTCAGAGCCCCAGGTAAACCCAACTGCCCGACATTGCAGCTCTGACAGATGTTGACTCAGCCGCATGTAGCAGCTGCAGAGAATGCTGCAACTTGGGTTGCATCAATCAAGTGTATCTCTAATGACATGTGAGCACAGCAAGGCGTTGACATGGTAGCTGCAGCATCGTGCAGGAGCGCAGGGGTGGTCACCTGTGAGGATGGTGTAGAATTCTCCCTCGTTCAGGCCATTCATGCGGCTGGCATAGCGCTTGAAACCTTCCTCGTCAACGTCGGGGTCGTGCGGCGCGATGGTGAAAGTCACAGGGATGTCGAATGGCACCTGCACAGAGCTTGCACATGTCATTACATCCCATTGATCACAACCAGACGTCGCTGTCCAAAGCGAGAACACCTTGAGATAGACAGGGGCACATTGGAAATTGATGTGTTATCTGGACTTATTGACTGGCAGATGGTTTGCAGTGCCCACCATGTCCTTGGAGATGCTGCACAACAGCACATGAAGTTGTCAGTGACATGTAGACATTGCAGGATTGGAACAGTAGAAGAGCATGGTCAGCAGAGGTGGCTGGTGGCCACTAACAGGTCCTCATCAGCACATGGCTGTGCAGAAGAGGGACTTGTGCCCTGCAATCTAGCGTTAGGGTGCCACATGCTGCATCTGCAGACATGGAGAATCTGCGGTTTCCAGGATCTCATGTGAGCCACTTAAAGGTTCAAGAGGGTGCAGCAACGTCAGGGCACAGCTGCGTGGGTCTCAAGAGAAGAGAAAAGCAGCCAGAGGTTCTATGCTGCGTCCTGGGCAGTCCATTGAACCACATTCACCTGTCTTGCAGCTCAAAATATTTATGGAATCTACGAGGAGAAGCAGATGTCCTGCCTTGGTGATCCTACCAATCCTTGGCTGGCAGTCAACAGCCAAGGATGTCAAACCCTTTGGCGCAGGCCATAACGATCTCCTGTCTGAAATTCATTAAGGCGCTGATACACGAGCATGGGGCCTTGCCTGTGCAGGTTGAAGGAGATGTTGCGAGGCTTCATGTTGACAGCACTAACGCGCTGGCCTGGCCACAGGTAGAAAGTGCGGCCCACGCGAATGCCTTTCACTCCCAATCCGGTCTTCACCAGAACTTCCCATGATTCAGCGGTCTTCAGGCCGGACGAGTGAAAGACCTTGCCGATTCTTTCACGGCTGTTTGCATTCACATGAGCGATCGAGGCATTGTTCTGATACGCCATCCCTGAAAAATCACACACAAACGTTTTGGTATGCTACATAGCCGCGGCAAAGACAGATTCTTTGCACCGTCATACAATCAGGCACGCCTGCAGCCACCGCTGAGCGGCATCACGGTCACTAAGCCTCAACCAGAGCTGAATCTAAAGAATTCGGTGTTCGGTGCGCTTTAAAAGCCAAGAGGCTCGTCATAAATTGCATACGTGCGACATCGAGCTTGTCCAAAGAGGCCAAAGCGGGGACAGGCCACCTACCTGCAGAATGGGATTGCTCCGTGCCGAGGGCGCTTGGGAAGAACGGCTTCGCTTGACGATCCGGTCGGCGATCAGATCAACGCTTGTAAGCTTTGAACCTGCAACGAGAGAGGTTTGCCTGGGCGCTTGAAATTTTTCTCTCCTCAAGCAACGGGCCACAGCGGTCTGTTTTGGCGAGGATGAGGAAGCTTCCTCTGGCGCCAGATCCCTTTGAAAGATTCCAAGATTCCTCCAGCGAGGACGAACCCAGCAAGGAGAAGGGAGCTCACAGTAAGAGATGTGGGGAAAACGGTAGGCACCATGTGCAGCCCGGAGTTGTGGTGTACGCTTTGAATATCAGTGTGATCATGTTGTTGTCAACAGAAACAGCCGGGCGGCAGCGACACGGCTTTCCTGCACGGCAAGTGCTGCACGCATGCAGCATCACCGCAAAGACACCATGCCATGATTTTCACCAGTTGACAGTAGTGATGTCATCCAACCCTGCATGCATTTACAGGTGCTCCAATGCAGGCACAAATGCAGCCCCCGGGGCCATGCATGTCCTAGATATCCACAATCAACAACCATGTGATAATACACATCTAAATGGCAGGCCAGCTCTCAGTCTCTCTTGGCTTTTATGTGGGTTCCAGCAGCTTCTAGAATGCTTGCGTACGTTCAGGAACGGCCCCTTTTGAGTTGCGGCTGCAACATGGGCTTCGGCAGCACTCTAATTTGTTCGGCCTTGCGGCGCTTGCACTAATGCTCAGAATGGCAATGGACTTTCTCACACTCCAATGCATCACTAACAGTGCATGCCACCTGGTGGCATGCAGTCTGCCCCTCCACAACCACAGCATACACGACGCCCGAACTAACCCAGAAGCCAGCCGCATACAGAAAATTCTTGCCGGCAATGGTTTGCTCCAAAGGAGCATGATCAAATTGCAACGAGCCTGGTGACAGGCTCTCAGCGGATCGGATCGCCCAACAATATCAGACCAGGAGAAGGCTCCTTCAAAGCTCAAAAGAACACGACACAGAAATCGACACACGCGACACAAGATATAGTTTTGCAGGCGACACCCTTATGCGATTGCAGGCTTATGTGTGGTGCGCATGTTGCACGCTGCCCCGGTGCTCTAGGGGCACGCATGAACATGACATGCACAGTAAACTTTCTGATGAGAACCCACCGCTGTCCCCACACAGTGACCCCTTCAAAGGGGAGACAGCCTGGTGGAGACAGCCTCAAAGATTGCCAGACGCCACAGCGGGAGCGCCCCAAAAAGATGTCCCCACACCAGTTTGTGACGTTTGGCAGGTCGCGCATTTGTCCTTGAGGCGCCCTCTCTGCAGCAGCTGCAGAGGGACGCTTCAGTGGCGGTTCTTGTTCAAGCCGTTCTGCTGCACGCCCCGCTCCTAGGGCGCATGGGGTTGGCGCCTTGCCCGCCTGTCTAAACCATACCCCACACCTGTTTGAAAAGAAAGCGAATTCACCATTATTTATTTTTGGTTCGGAACACTCTGGCCCGCGATCTGCTAAATCCAAAGCCCAGCCTTTGGCAAGTCTTTCTTTGGGGATTTCCCCCCTTCACTATTGGCACACTGCCGCAGTTCCACCAAAGGCCAGGCCCGGAGGAAGAGTCACCGACACTGTTCACGCGCATGATCTGTCTGCACGCCACAACAAAAGAATGCATTCAATCTATACTTTTGTGCAATCCATGGCTAAAGCGCCAGCTTTCCTCGGGCTGCATACGTATCTCCCCGCACATAGTCTCCTGCTCTCAGGCAAGGGGACGATAGAAACGCCCACACACATCATTGTTGCCTCGAAAAAGCATGCGCTCAAAGGAAATTCCTGTTTCAAACAGGCTGCTGCAGCGGTGGCTGTGTCAGTTGGCCATACTGCAAATCCAGCTCACTCTCAAACTCAGACTGGCCCGGTTGCAACATCAGGACAATAAAACTCTCAAAAAAGACCATTGGCATGACAGAATAATGCAACACAGTCTTGACATAATCGTCCAAGCGCATCCCGAATCTTGATGGGCAAGGCAGCGCGCACAGGATCTTGCATGCCCCCCCTCTGATACCAGAGGAAAAGGGAACGCCTCACAACCCCCCAAAAAGTTTGCGCCCGGAATGGCAACATATAAAAAAGCCCTGAAAACGGCGTGTGGGGGGGAGCAGTCCATTGTGCAACCGCTGCTTCTGCACTTGAGCTCTTGCGTATGGGATTAGTAGCGCGCTGGACTTGCTTGTCCCTTTGGCAGTGCTGCATGCTGCTCTGTGGTGATGTTACAGGGCGTCTCTTGCGCCAAAGCTGGTCCTCTCAAGACTCCGAAAAAATCAGGGATTGCTCTCCTGCTCCTCTCCCTCCTTTGCACTGCGGCCTTCCTCGTCTGAGTGTCCAGTGACCTTCAGGGTGCCTGCACACATATGCACATGAGGATGAGTTCTCAAGCACGGTAATGCATTTACAGTCCCTCTAATGCAGAGCCCAAGCCCGTACTTGCCACAAGATCAAGCTGTGCAACACAGGACGTAAGGCTCTCACTGGTGATGTCATGCATGCGCACATCAAAATGCAGAAGCACTTCAGGGTGCTGCACAGTACATGCTTTACGCAAAGCAAACCTGAACCTGTCTTGCCCAAGAAACGCCTGCTCAAGCACATAAAATGTGCTTTACGCAGCGAGGCATGAATCTCTGCAGAGCTCTGGTCGCATCCATTCTCGGCTTCTGTAGGAGGAGGACAACTACTCACCCTCCAGCTCCTCCGCCACATCACTGCCAGCAGCCCCCGAAGCGCCCTGGCTCTCCTGGGTGATGATGTCATCGAAGTTTGGCGACTTCATCAGTATGATGTCCATCTTGGGCTTCTGCCTTGTCCTGCACGTGTGCACACCCCCTAGCACGCTCAGCACCAGAAAAAATTGGCAAATACCGATACCCAGCCTTGTTCATGTAGCCAAAGGCCTTGTGCATGATCAGAAAGACAATGCCTGCCCAACTCTAATCCCAGTGCAACAATTGCATGTCCCTGCGCGGACTTGGCAGCGTCTAACAACGGGTTGCCCTAGGTTGTGATACTGTGCTGGGCAGCCAATTGCCTGGTGAGCCCAGGACAGGCAGGAGGTTTGATGTCTGCACCTGTAGTCGTCTGACAAGGACTCTAGGGATGTGCACAGCTTCTTCTCCACCGCCAGTTGCCTATTCTTCAGGATCTCTGCCACGGTGACCATTGGGGCCACTGCTATGCCCAGTGCAGAGAGCTGCACTTCGCCATGTTCCTGCAGCAATCAGCGAAGATCCAATCAGCACCGCGCGCATGCTACCCCCCCCAGCCCGACAACAAACTTTGCAAGCAGGTCACCACCTCAAGACTCAGTAAAGGAGCATCGTACCTGGAGGAAGCGCTTGGCAAGATTGATGTAGCTGATAGGTTTGCGCGTACTTGAAACCAATATCCTGCACAGACAGTGAAAGGGCCTCGTCAATACTCTTCCACAACCTTCTCAAGCCTGATGCCAGACGCTGTCTTCGTGGATGCGTGAGCGCAGGCGGAGCTCCTTGCGATGTGGCAACTAAATTTGCAGTAAGCCCTCCACCAGCCACGGCAGCCCAGGAAATCTCTACAGGACGGAATATTCAGCTTCTTTAAGCACAGAGCAATGCTTGCTGAGATCGTAGCGCAGCCGCCCAAAAATCCCGATGTATTTTGTGCTTCAGGACCTTCAGCAGCAACACCGACGCTCTTCCCCGCGACCAGCAGCAAAACCGAGAACAAATAACTCCAAAAGCGTTCAACAAGTCATTACACTGTCCGGACGGGCACGGGCAGGCCCAAAAAGACAGCCTGACGTCTTTTGCAGCGATCTTTTGAGCCAGGAGCGCTCTTTTCGGACACCTTCGCTCCGCTCATGATCGCAAACGGGGAGGCTTATTATGTGCCCATAGCTTCGTCGTGCTGCGTTTCAGACATGACAGGTGGATTTTTGTGCCGAGAGGCTAAAACAGCCGGTGTGACCCCAAAGCCGGTCCGCGTGCGCTACCTGGCCGGGTGCGGCTGCTCGTCGGCCATATCCGCACCCTGCGTTTCCTAAGGAAAGCCGCAGCTCGGTCTGTCGCGTCTTAGTGCTCCGTCACTCCGCGGAAGGCAGGCCAGCGGTCCCTACCGCATCCCAGGCTTTCGTGGGCCCTTCGCCTCTCTTCTCCTATGTTCAACAGCGAGATCCAGACCTTGACAGCACTTTGCGAACGCGGCCGTGGCCGAATGGGACTGCCTAGTCCCTGCTGAGCGCCTCCTACTCCGTGCACGCTGCCCTGGCCTTTTAGGGTCTTGCCGGAAGATGACTGGTGCCACATGGGCGGCCAACACCCCTGAAAAGTATCTACCTCATCCGGTTTGGATGAGGGGAGGGCCGCTCGCGGTGACCAGCACCGCCACGTGGCCCACTTTCAGCCGCAAGCACCGCCTGTTGACATCAAATATCTACCCACGTCCATCCTGGACTTCGGTGCATGACTCAGGGGGCCTATCCAGAATCCTCGGCAAGGCCCTGATCAAGCCTACAGTAAAGGTATTCTGCAATTAAGATATCTTAAGATCGATCTGGTAGCTACAGTAATATCATATGATATAGGTGTATTGCACTTGCCGTGCGGCACGGGCCGGCGGTGCAGCACCCGCGGGCGTTCAAGCAGAGCTGCTCGGTCCAGAAGAGTGTCTTGTGATTATCCGCATGCCTGGCATAAGAGATGCATGGAACAGAAGCACACTGTGGCACGGTGTGGCACAACATTGCTTGATTTGGTAACATAGTATTAATATTGCTCATAAACAAGTGACTACAAGTGCTTGACCGATGAACAACATTGTACTGGCAGTATGCCATGCACATGGACAATACTGCAGTTTACAATTCAGATCAGTGACCACCGAAGCCTCCCAAACCCTGAGCCGATCTACTACCAAAATGTTCATGGGCCATTGAATCCTAGTCAACAGTCAACACTGGACCCACACATGACCATCAACAGCAGCTTATCACCTGAATCACATGGTGGCACGGCCAGTGCAACCCGTCCCTCCCGTCCTCCACTCACTGACCCTGGACCCTGGCTCCGCATCACAATCAAAAAGCAATGTGTCCGCAAGCCCACTGAGGTCTTTGTTTCTCCCAGAGGCCAGCACTGCGTCGTATTGCAGAAAACACATTGACTGCACAGGTAATGCTGCAGCATTATAGTCTCGGGCGCTCAGACCAGCGTTGACAGCTTTCCAAGAATTGCCTTGCGCGCATCGCCCACAGCAGCCGCCAGGGCCACCCACAGCTTGGAGCCTGCAGGGAACGCCCCATGCAGCCAGTCCAGTGACCTGCACACATGCCAGCAGGTGTCAGCCCGTTCCAGCAAACCTTGATAGGTTCTCAATGGCCCTTTCCGTGCCTCCAAATACCCATGATGATTTTTTAGAGCCGGATATACAGAAGGGACTTTCAAGAGCGTGAAATAATATAAAGCTGCAGCGCAAGGGACCACAAGTGTCAAATGCATGCCGTTGTGAATCAGCATCCTCCAATCAAACTAATTCGTTGTATGCTGAAAGGTCTGCAAACCCATCTCTCCAACACATCTGTGGCTCCAAATGAAATAACAATAAGTCCTTCCCCTTCATGCAGCTCCACAGCTTGCCAAGCCACCCTCCCGATGCACAGCCCAGAGGCAGCAGCCCACCTGCTGAGTGCGGAGGGGCACATCGAATCGGCGCTGAGCTGACCGGTCAGCAGCAGAAGGAGGTACACCGCTGTAGACGCGCCACACAGCAGCAGACCGGCCAACAGGAACGCTTCCTGACTGCGCCAGCGCTGGACGTCCGTGTAGCTTGCGCTGGTGCCCAGTAACTTCAACTGCAGCCAGCACAGGAATTTCAAGGAGACTGATCAAGAGCGCGGTAAGCCAGGGAGGCTTCATGTTGAAACAGTAGGTGCAGATAACTCTGGACAGAATGAGGCTGCAGAAGCGTGTGACTCCAATGCTGCTCTTGAAGGCAAATGACATCCTCCGATGCTGCCACAGAACGGAGAAAAGCAAGCGTGGGACACCGGGAACAACGTGAATAGCATGCAATCCCCAGTCCCTTGTGGGAAAATTGCAGGAAGCAAGAGAGGCCTGACCTCCCAAGGCAGGAGCGCCAGGGAGCGCAGATCGCTGCTGCAGCGCATGAGAACGCCCCAGCGCAGACGCGCAAGCGCGCTCTCTAGGGGGCGACCCTGCGCCGGCGTCGCGGCCCGGGCCAGCCCGGCTGCCGCGGCCGCCGCCGGCAGCCGCTCGGCCGACAGCGCGCGCAGCGCGCCGCGCAGCCGCCCCGTGCTCTGCGCGCCGCCGCTCTCCCGCAGCCGCTCCGCCAGCGCTATGCAGTCCTGCGCAGAAAAAAACACTATTACAGCTGATACTTCTATTATGAAACAGCGACACTGCACGCTATTCCTGGCAAGAAGGCAAGTGCGTGTGCAGACAAGCTGCAGGTGAAGGGTGTCAGTTGGACAATCGGGGAGCACTGAAGAATTGCAGGTGCTAGTTGGACAATTGGAGAACACCAATGAACCACGCAGGGCATCATCTTGCCAGTAATGTACGACCTCTACACTCGAGTTGGGGACCTCGTTTTATGCTTCGTCCAGCAGTTCCCTGATCAGCGCTAAGTAAACACTCAGCAATTGTGGAGAGACTGCCCAGGAACCTCACCGCTATGCCGGCGTCGGTGCTGATGTGCATGTCTGGGAACATGGCGTGCGCGGCCGCGCCGACCAGCACGGCGCCGTTGTGGTGCAGCCGCGAGCAGGACACAGAAGGGAATGTCAGCAGCGGCGCCGCGGCCAGCGCGCCAAATGTGGCGTCCGGGATTAGTAACGCCACCTGGCAGGCGGAGATAATGCACTCAGCAATGACTGCTTTGCGCTCTGCAGAATTATGTGAGTGGTGTCTCTTGTGCTGCAGGCCTTGAAATGAAGTGGCAGCTATGCCAGACCTCTCTAAACTTCAATGCCCGACCACCTTGACGGATATGCAAGCATTGCAACAGTTGGTGCTCTGGGACTATGCAACACCGGACACTGATGGAGGGCACAGGGCACAGACAGACGTCCCTTGCTTGCCCTGCTTGGAAGAAGATCAATGCTTGGCTGAATGTGGTGATGCATAGAAAGGCAGCATGCTCACCTCTGGGAGGGAGCTATGGAACAGTTCCCTGATCTGGTCTGTCTGGGGGCAATGCAGCAGGGCTCGGCCGCTCAGCACCAGCGCGTAGCTGCGGTCCAGATTAGGCAGAAGCTGGCACACAACCTGCTCACCTCTGCACAGCACACCAACACACTCAGTGCCTATGCACTTGTCTCAGCCATCATGCTCCTCTGCGACAGTCAAAGAAATCCATTCCAGTCTACCCTCCACAATTGCGGTGATCAGAGCCAGAGCGGGTTGAATTTCCAGCAGGCATAGTGGCAACCCAGTATGCCGCTCTGCCAAGTGAACTTTGCCGTGGCAGGTGAGACAAAAGCTTCCTCTATACCCGCTGCGCATCAATCGTGATTAGGCTGTGATTCTCGTTGGCATTCCTTCAGCCTCTGGCCCCCGGAAAGAGATCCTGCAGGTTCAGTGGATCGCGCCTGTGAACGCGGCGCAGGGTGTACACCGCGTCGCTCAGCTGCAGCAGCGGTTGGCGCCGTTGCGCATGCACCGCTCGGCGGTCGGGGCCGACACTGCCGGGCCGCAGAGCCACGCGCACCGCTTTGTACAACTGATCCGGGTGGAACAACTGCAATACACGGGAAGTTTGTCACTTCACTGCCAATTCATCAATATTACACGCTGTTCCTGCCAGGGGAGCAAGGTCCGTCTGCAGACAAGCTGCAGGTGTAGTCTGCCACAAATCCTACCCCTCCATGGACTGGCCACATGCATGCAAGACCTAATCAACCGTCGACACACTCCTCATTTTTACACTGCCCCCGGCCGGCCTGGGTACTATCATATCGTCAGGCTCAGAGATTGGCATGAAATTCAGTATTCTTATGGCAATCAACCTCCATGCCAAGAAACCCTGCTTAACAATTGATCGCCTGGTCTTTCACTACACATGCCTGAGCAAGGCAACCCTTCCTGCTTCTCGCATGTTGGGGGTCGCTTTGGTTCCTCCTCCTCAGATGCCAAAGGGTGAAATGAAAGTCATGATGGCAGATAAAGTACCTGGGAGAAGCCAAACATTGGCGCATTTGACATCATCCCCATGCGCACTGTCGAGTTGGCCCCATCCGCTCCTGTTGCATGTCACAAAATCGTTTTCTCATATATTCATGGTAATCTGCATGCAAGTTCTTCTCATGCGTAAGTAGCTCAACTGCTCACTTTGAAGCTATTGACTTCATGCATGGCACCTTGAGATTGGCGTGGCATGTGTACATGCCAACAGATATAAGGAATGCAATTGAGGAGTGCGCGAGCGTCTCACCGACGAGCAGGTCAGCAGGAGGGGACTTCTTCACAACGATGGCAGAGGAAGCCATGCGCTCTGCATCGCTGCTGGCCTCGCTTACAAAAACAGCGCCGTTTGTGTTGAAGTCCACTCCTGTGCACCGGTGGCTGAAGTGGTACCGGATCTGCGCGCGCAAGAACAAGAGCACGCCTTCAACGCACAGGAGGAGCCTGTAAATTGTGGTGCAAAGAGGAGCTTCAAAATTTGCTGAGCTTTCAATTGGATGCAGCTACCTCTGCTACTGCCACCTCACAGCCATGTTTAATTTCCCATGAACGCAGCTGACTCAAGCAGAGGGAAAAGTCTTACTTATGGGCCCTGTTAAGGATGGATATGCCTGCTGCCCTTTCAATGAACGGCAGCTATTTGACTTAATGATGTAACTTCTCATGCGTAATCTTGATGCGTACAACATGTCACGAGACCCGTTGTTTCATGATTGCAACCTGCCCTGTGCGCACATATAAGGTGCATGCAGCCACTGCTTTCATCTTCATTTGACACATATTAGGTGCAGAGCCAGTGTGTGCTCACATGCCGAGGGTACCGCTGCATGCCGGCGCTCACGAGGGTGTCTGATAGGGAGGCCTCTGAAATGCAGAGGGCCTTGAATGGGTATTCAGTGAGCACATCCCTCCCTTGGCCGCTCACCGCCATCTCCCCCAAAAGCTCCACGCTCCTGTCCAGCACCTGCCACATGCAAGCATGCCCACATGTCGAAAAGAGATATATCAGATGCTTGGGATGCACTGCAGGGAGGCAAAGCATGTGAAAGCAGAAACTGAGTACAGGCAATAATTACGAGAAACAAAAGATGATTGGAACCCCGTATATCCTGCCATTCAGCATGGCATGTGAGTCTTGCATGCGTGTCTAGAGATAAAGGACCTAGGTGAGTGTACAGGTAATTCAGCCGCCAAGGTGCCACCTTTCCAGAGCTGAATGCCGAGCTGCAGTTGAGCTACACTCGTGTACATGCTTCAATCATTGTGCATGCATTGCATGCAGGCCTTTAGTCCGATTGGTGATGCAGTGTGAGTTGAAACTGGACCCACCTCTTGCAGGACACCTGCCTTCTCCAGGGCTAATTGGGAGCGCTGGCCCAACACCACATTCCACGCCGCCCCAGCTCCACTGCCAAAATGCCTGCAGGCACCACGCGGTCTTCACACTGCCCCAACACTGTCAGGGCGTTGGCTGCATCGATGAAATCCTGCATGACCATCTCAGGGTTGAAATCATTGAGATGGCATGTAAGGAAAGCTTGACATTGCTCACCTGGGCCGTTTCTCATATACGTTCACAAGCCAGCCTTGCTCGGACAGCAGGAGGGCCTGTTGCACCAGAATTAGATTGTTACAATGTGCCATGTATCTGCCTTTTCTGCCGTTACGTAAGCAAACGTGCACTGCATGCAATTGCGAAGAGTTGTGAGGCATGCGCACCAGGAGAGAGCCACAGGTGCCTCCGCCCACAATGACTGCAAGCGGCTCAGATGGGGGCAGGACATATCCAAGCGAGGCATCATCCATTGAGTCTGTGGTGGCAGGTTGTGCGCTGTAGGATTGTGTTGCGGCCTCTTGGACTGCTGACAGCGCTGCAAGATGCCAACACCTCTGCTTTCGGTGCACCAGCTCAGTGTGTTGTATAGCTGTGTGGGTGCCAGTGCTGTTGCTGAGTACCAAGTGCAGCCTCTGAGGGTGATCAGCATTCCCAAAACAAGTAGACCTACAGCACACCCAGGACGTGTAAAAAGGCAGAGCTGGATATCAGGAGCAAAGACATGTAGCACGTGAGTCAAAGCGACCAGATATGTCGCCTTACGGACAACATATGATTGGTCTTGTAGGGAGCAGGACGCTCTACCGGCAATCTCGGCGCCTAGGGGTACAACGCCCGCTGGATGATGCTCCTGCCGAAACAAACTCGCCACAACGGAAAGGAGCCATCACTGGCCCTTTCTGGGCGCTCAGTGGCCTGTTCCCCGCATAATTGAAGGCACATTCAGTATGCACAAAACAATACCTTCTACAAAGGAAACAATATAGTCTTGTGTAGCCAGGGCGGGCTGGAGTGTTTCGTCTGACCTCTGTATAAAAGGATGTGCAGGCGCAGCTCGGTGAGTCTGCGCCTAGGCCACCGCAAAGAGAAGCGCGCTGGCTGGATCACAAGTAAGGCATCACTGTGCTACAAGATGATGCGCAGGGCTCCAGCGGGCAGTCTCACAGCGCTCAAGATAGGAACAAAACCGGAGCTTCCAACCATAGACTATGCGGACATTGGAGCACTCCACAGAACAGTAACAGGACGCTGCAAGCGATGCAAATACGAAGGGATATCACACAGACACTCTTCGTTGACGTTGTTCGCGGGAGGTCTTCTCCCACTTCGGAGACATGTGATCCCCCGTGGCAGATATTTGACACGTCAGCAGATTGGAAGAATGAAGCCTTTGCGTGAGCTTCTAAGGGTGGACACTTATCATTGACGCTTCATTAAAAGTGGAACATTGTTGAAATTACAAATCGATATACAATTCAGTACTGTGCGAGGGGCTCTGTGACGAAAAGAACAAAACTTACCTTTGGAACCAACACCATACGCGTCTAGCAGGACTTCCTTATCATATTGAGTGCGTGAAACTCATGGAATGAAAAGGTGATCGTGCCAGCCGATCAGGACAGTGTGTGCGTAAGAGTCTGGACTCGGACGCGCTTCATGAGTCACGCTTCGTGACCCACAGCGTCTTGCCCTACTTGAATGAGTATTCTCAAGGCTTCCATCGGTAATGTAAAATTACTGCCGTCATGGTAAGAATGGGGTGACCCCCCATGCCGCTGCCTTCCTTCTTTGGCAACGCATCCAATGTGTTCTGCAACTATAGTGCCACGACGCTGGATCATGCAGACATACATACATCAGGCACCTGCTCATCGATTGGAAGCCCGAAGCGTCAGCCATGTTCTGTCTGGTGCGTGCAGGAAAGGTGTCAGGGGCGTGCCAGCACCCTGCCTTTCACAACAGGCAGGATCTGGTCAGGTGAATAGGAGACGCTGCCACTCGAGGCCTTTGCGGCCAATTGTTGCAGCATCTCAGGCAGCGTCCACGCACAGCAGCTCTGGTACTTCACCCTGTTGACCTTTTGCGAATGTTACCAGTCCCCTGCTCACTTATTCATTTTCTGAGTGGCTAGAGCATAAAGAAAAGCAGACTCCTGCACTATGATCACTTACTAGCACATGTGTTCCATGAGCTGCATACTGTGGTTGTCCAGGTGTGCAGCAGACACTGGAGGAGCGCCTGGGGAGTCTAGCATTGAATGCTTCAAATCTATTCCCCCTCTGGCTGGTACTGGGAGCCACAGCAGCAGTGGTGCACCCCCCGAGCCTGACATGGTTCAAGAAGGAGTACACCACCCAGTGCTTGGCCCTCACCATGATGGCCATGGGCACCACACTCACAATCGAGGTGTGCCTTTGACCAAATCGACAACTTAAGACATTTGTGTCGCGGGAGAGCCCCTGTGAAGGGCAGGCAGTAACATGTCAGCACATGTCTGCATGCATGCTGACATTTTCCTGAGCCTACACGTCAACTCATGCTATGGGTGAAACATCAGGGTCACATGACTCCAAGGAGCTGAGAGAGGGGCCATAATGGCTTAAATCAAACCTCAGTTGGCGCAAGATCATTAGGGGGCGGTGTTACTTGGGACCATGTGAGTCGGGGGCAATGTGATATGGGGGCATATCAATTGGGGGCAATCTGTGTTTTGCAGGATTTTGCGCAAGTGGTGCGGCGGCCGTGGCTTGTGGCGCTTGGTGCGACGCTGCAGTATACGATCATGCCACTCATGGGCTTCACTGTCTCACGCCTGCTCAATCTGCCGGTGCCCTACGCTGTTGGGTAAGAGACCTACCTGCCTTACCATACCATCAAGAAAATTGGCAACAAGTGATGCTGATTACTTCATTCTTTGGAGCACCTTCCGTGCATTCAGTTGGTCAAGTGGTGATGCTAGAAACTCCTTATTCTAGGCTAGGCAATGACTCTCAAAAGCCAGCAAGCACTCAGCGCCGTATCTCTTGCTGCAAGCTACTGGCACATGCCTCTGAGACACACGCTGTCTATCTCTCTTATGTTCTTCTTTGTCCTAGTCTGCATAATGGGAATGTGTGCTGGCCATTTAGCTATCATCAAGCTTTCTCACTTGCAAGACTCACCAACCAGTCAAGCATGCGTGCAGAATCTGCCTGGTGGCCTCGTGCCCCGGAGGGGTGGCGAGCAACGTGGTGACATTTCTGGCGCGCGCAGACGTCCCTCTCAGCGTTGCCATGACTACTGTGTCCACGCTGTCCGCCATCGTGGCGACCCCCGCGCTGACTCAGCTACTGGTTGGCCACCTGGTCCCAGTCAATGCTGGCAGCCTGCTCATGTCCACCCTGCAGGTACAGCAGCTCCACATGCCTGCAAGCTGCTGCCGACTTGCATGCAAAACTCGCTGGATGGTGCCAAACACATCCACCATCACAGTTTGTGACTTTTCTGGTGCAGAACAGATGCACAGATGGTCTGACATCATCCAGCAGTGTGGCAAAGCTTCCATCAGCGGCAGCAGACCTGCTTCAATATGAATAGCACATCCTGTTGGCCATTCAATAACTCACGCCAGCCTTCTTCCAGCCCACAGGGCTAAGAGCGCAGCAATTGCTCAAATTTGCCTGTTTCCCAACCTCTCAGAAAAACAAGAAAATTTCTGATCCAAGAAAAAACATAGTCTGACCTCTCTATCCCTGTTCAAGATCCTGCGAGTAAATTCCATTCTACAACTCCAGTTAGCTGATGCCTTAGCCGGTGACGAGACTGAGGGTGGTGCTGCTTAGATGGTCAGACCTCTTCATGCCGAACAAGCTTGCATGTAACTCTCATGCCACAGCTGTGCGTCACTCTGACATCAGACAAGATTGATCATGCATACTCTTTGTGGCAGGTGGTCTTGATTCCCATCGGATTGGGAGCATTCCTGAACTGGTCGCTGCCGAAGCTGATGGCGCGCCTCTCCCCCTTTGCGCCGCTGCTGGCATCAGCGATGACTGTTCTGGTGTCCGCCAGCATCGTTGCTCAGAACGCCGCCGCTGTGCGCGTGGCCGGGCCGCGCCTGATCCTCGCCGTGGCATCCCTGCACACCGGTGCGCGCCACTTCCCCCATTTTCCTTTTGAAGTCAACCGGTCGTCGCCTTCGCATAACTGCACACTGGCGCCCACTTTTTCCATTTAATGATCAGTGGTGCGCAACTGCGCGCGGCTGTGCGCTGAGCTACTGCCTGTCAAAGCTGACACATATGCCACACAGAAAGCCAAGAATTATCCCCTGAGCAAATTCCGTAGGCTTGTTTACAAACACATCTTGTGAGCAGCAAAATTCAAAGCAGACTGGCATTCGATCCGATATTGCTTCTGTGTGCACTATTGCAGGTGGGTTTGCGCTGGGCTATGGCGTGTCAAAGCTGCTGGGAGTGAAGGAACGGCAGGCGCGCACAAACAGCATCGAAGTGGGAATGCAGAACAGCGCGCTCGGGGCAGTGCTGGCAACGCTGCATTTTGCAGATCCGCTCACCGCGGTGCCCTGCGCGATCTCTGCCACCATGCACTCCCTGCTCGGCTCCACCTTGGCTGGCTTCTGGCGCCTGATAGACCCCGAGCAGCCCAGTGCTGATGTGGGAAACGAGGGGGTAGGAGGGGCTGACGATAGCGTGCATCAGAGGAAGCTGGCTGCGCAGCAGTGGATCCAGGCCTGGCGCGACGCGCACATCTGAAGAGCTTGAATGCTTGCTCTTCACTATTCTGCATTTTTGGTGGGCCGCAGCCGAGAAGAGTTAGGGAGTGCCTTGTGTGTTTACTTTCTGGGCGCACTCAGGGCTTGGGGAGTGTGGGTTAATGACGAAGAAACCTCAAACGTGATCAATCAGTTCTGAATGCTTGGCGCCATGGCCAGCTGGCTGCAGCTCATGGCCTGTATTAGAGAACGCATGCTTACTGCTTGATAATTTGCTGTACGGAAAGATTGGCACAGGTCTTGAAATCCCTCAGCCGGCAGACTAGTAATATGCAAGACATGTTGACATCATTATGTACGGCCCTAGTCGCAGTATTTACAAATTCCAGTCATCAACCAGCCTCACACGTTCTGTTGACATCACTGTTACCTCCGCGAAGGTCTCCTATGAAGGCACCCAAGCGCCTCAGACAGCACAAAGAATTGTTTCACAAGTGCACACAGTCAAAATATTAACCTCCAAAGCCTGCTGCCAGTCTCCCATTCTCATTCATAAAGGCCACGAAAAGGCGGTGGCTGCTAGCATAGCCCTCAATGACAGGCATGCCAAGATGGCGCGAGGCTATCTCAGTGTCCAAGAGCCCCCCTAACTATGCACATGTGCATGCATGGCATCTTCGCACGCAGCGACCTCGGCTGCATGTAACCTTCAGTTCCCACCTCCTGTCAGCATTGCCCCGCATCTCATGCAAACCACCTTGGATCCTATGGCACAAGCGCAAGAGCGACGCCAGAAACAAAAATGCAGTATTCTGTTAAAGATGTCCTAAGTTCTGCACCGCAGCCACTCGCAGATGCCTCGATTGAAGTCCACACCAGCAAGAGTATTATGACTCTTCCCGATGCCATGTGCAGATTGTGCGGACATGACCAATCTGCTGAAACGAAATGTCTGGCCGCAATCTGCCTGGGGCATCTTTGCATGAAATGCAGTGTCCTGCTTTCCTCTGTATACAGTGTTGAGGCTTTTGTGTGGCCTCTCCCGCCGCCTCATGCAGGGGCCTGTTCCTAGCACGACAGGACTCCCATGAACGCTCAGTGTTCAAAATAAGAATCCGGTGATGTGTGTTGCATGCCACACGCTCCCCATTGTGACATGTGGCAGGTAGTATGCAAGCAATTTTCTCAGATCTGCATTGATCCTTTTCTGAAATTCTCTTGGCCGCAGCAGGATAGATTGCGCCCTGCCGCACACTTCCAGACAAATGCAACCCAGGAACAGATCTTGACTTTTTCAGAGGCACAGCTGGCGCGGCGCTGCACACCAGAAGGCTGGACTTGATGAATACTGACTTCTCCTCAGGACGTGGCCGAATGGATACTTGGGGCGAGACAGGCGCTGTGCGTGTGCTGAGGTCAAGGCTGATCAGCAGCATTCAGTCCTCGGCAAGCCAGCTGCCCGCTGCCTTCCATGCAGTGCCCTTCTTCCTCTGTGTGCGGCTGGCACTGGGCAGCGCCTCACCTGACCCATACAATATTCCATTGTCAGATATTTGGAGTGCTCAGTACATGTTGTCCACCACAACAGCACTGTTGACTGCAACCAGCACACTTGAATGCATGCCAGGCTACATGTGAAGCACTGCAACCATGCTGCTGGATCTGCTGGCTATATCGTGTGCCTGGGAGGTCTGAGGAAATTGTCAGGTGTGAGAGCCCCACACAAGGGTCTTACTTGAATCTCACTGTGCGCATGCCTAATACTGTGACTCTGCGCAAGACACCATTGGTGACTCTATCTCATCGTTTTAAGACATAACGCCAGTCAGCCTGGTAAATGCCTGCAACAAAACACCATCGTCAAGGAAGAAAATTGCGGTGTCAGATGAGAGTAATCATGCTCACCCGAGGTGGCAAAGCTGGCGTCCGGGCGCGCGACGGTGCTGTTACTGTACTTGGCCCGCTCCTCCTCAGTCACAGTCATCTCATTCTCGGTGCTCTGCCCGCCGCTGCTGCTGGGCACGCCCGAAGCCTGCCGTGAGGGCAGCCCCTCCGCCTGCCCGCCTGCCCGCGCCTGCTGCTCCACCACCAGCCGCCGCGCCGCCGGCGCCGCCGGAGCCGAGCGCTGCATCAAGCAAATAATTCTACTCAGCGCTCTATTGTTTTATTTCTAGAACATGCATGCACCTGCAGCATGCGTGCGTGAAGCAGGGCATCCACTCAAAACCACACGTATAAATTGCCGCAAAGTTGGGCATGCCTCTCTGAGCAGGGCTGTGGAAGGCATGCAGGATTTGCTGCATGCATCTTGTGATGATGAGCATGTCTGATCTGATGCAAGCCTCAAGCTGATCAAAGGCTGAACTTATTCCAGTAGCAACCATGCATCTACAAACAGTAAGCTCCCACCGTCCACTAAGAAAGCATTCCTGGACTCGGCAAAACATTGCCAGAGAGTCTCAGGAGGTTTTCTTAAGACTGCATTCGGGGAGGCGCACCTCATCATGATCATCAGTGCTGTTGGGTCCTGCGGCGGGCCGTGGAATAGGGACAACAAGCGAGGGTGAGATTGTGCCGTTGGCCACTGCAGCCGCCAGACCGGGAGCCGCCCTGTCCAGCTGGCCCGCATGCAGGCAGGCACCCTGTGCGTAATCCGATCCATGTCAAACAAAAGATGATACATGGTATACGTGCAATGCTTATAGCCTTTGTTATGTACACGGTCCAAGCATCACCTGATGTCAGGGAATATGAGGGGGTCTCTTGTGAGGAGCTTTGAATGACATGAGGCAGAGCAGGTCCTCAACAGAATCCTGGGCACATCCTCTTGCGGCAAAGTGGCGCATATTATCTTACTTGAAAGACTGCCAGCAAGCGCAGTGGGCACGTATGTACCCACTGAACTCTGCAGCACATTGAACAAGAAAGCCTTCCAGCCACATGCAGGGCAAGCACGCACCACAGAGGCGCGCAGGTTCATGAGGTCGGCGCGCAGCTGCGCGTTCTCGGCGTCCACGGCCTGATGCGATGCCACAAGCTGGGACATGCGGTGCAGCAGCATGCTGTTGTCCTGGCTCAGCCGCTCCACCTCCTCCTCGACTGCTGCCATGTGCGTCGCGCGCCGCCGCCGCATACGCCGCGCCGCCTCCCGGTTCGCCAGCCGCCTGCGCAAGTCAAATTCAGATTCAAATCAGCCCATGAGGAGTCATGCATTGATATAGGGAAGCATGCAATGCGTCGTGCATTGATGGTGCTCGTGTCTGCAGAACTTCATGCATGTGGCGGCATGGCGAAAGGAAGTGGTTCATACATTGAGGGGGTAGGGAGACAGCAACAAGCGGCCCAAACCCGCACAAGCAGGGATTCTTGTGACTGGACCGAACACAAGTGCCGCCTATATGAGGCGCGATTGCAGCAGAGGATGCACACCTCTTCTCCTTCTTCTCCTCCTCGCTCTCGGCGGCTGCGCCGCTTCCCCGTGGAGCGGCCCGCTGCTTTTCGAGCTGATACTGCTCCTCGCTGTAGTCATTGTCAGAACTGACCGACTCCTGCCGCGCCTGAACAGGACCACATGATTTCTTTCCGCAATGCGCATGAAAAACGAAGCAATGACTAGGAGTGACACAACAATCAGAGGCATCAAGACGAAGTTCCTTACAGGAACGAGCACACATTCCGCAAGACAGGCTCAGCACACGCAGCAGCAACACAGTGCATTTATTGCCAAAGTCCATACTTGGGACTTCCTGGCCCACAGAATCCTGCGAGCTGATTGGCAAGCAGTGCCTCCCTGTTTCTACAAAACACAAGACAGTCTGTCTCTGCAACCTGCTGCACCCCATGCTGTCCGACCTGCCAAGCAATGTAAATTTCACCCGGTAAACGGGCACATGAGTGCCTGAAGAGAACTCTCACCGGTTCATGGAATTCCTCGGGAGCCAGCGGCGGCCGCTGCGGCGCATCCTGTACTGCCGCGCGCTGAGTTGCAGCTGCCAGTGCCATGAGGGCATGCGCATCATGCCTGCACATGACAAAGCCCCAGGTGAGGCCGCCGTGTGCATCTACACATGCGGCAAGGACACCAACGTGCGCACGCAGAACAAGATATTCCACCCGCCAGCTTTGCTTTCTGCTGAGTACCGATTATACACAAAAATGTGCAGAAAAGCACACAGGTGTACACGCTGCCAGTCCAGCAGAGGACAGATGCCTCCGTGATCAGACACCCCGATGGGAAATGTTGGCCAGTGTGCCAATAGATGGCATGAATTTGCTGTGGAATTACGCTCTTTAAATGGTGATGCGGCAAAAGGACCGTGACCCAGAGACCGTGCAAAAGGATCGAGCAACTGGCATGAGTCACCAAGATCACTTCAGCTCTTCCATGCCAACACCCCCCATCGTGGACTCCCTGACAGCTTTATATATCTTGATTTCAATGGCATTAAGAGTGACATGCGATACACATCGGGTGGCAGGCTGTCTCCAAGGGCAAGACCAACAAACAGACCGACAAACAAAAACCAGGTCAACGCTCCTTGTCTACTTGCACCAGCTGTCACCCGATCCACCGAGCCCCAGGATGCAAGGAACATATGTGCTTGCAAAACACACTCACCTTAAGCCGTTGACCTGCGCCATGGTACGCTTCTTGACGCCTGCGGCGTCAAGAGGTGAGCCCCCTCTGGAAACCTGCAATCCAGCCAACCACAGGTCATCAGCGGTGCCTAGCATGACTGTCAATGCGCTGCGATGATCACACCATCGTTAGACTCCGGACAAAGTCTATCGATCGCGCCTGTCTACCCATGCACACGCGTGAGCTGCCTTCGCCTAGTAAATCGCGAATCTGATTAGTCGGCCGGAAAAGTGTTGTGCCGGCTCAGATCATTCACATCCAAACTTCCATGATATGTGCAGCAAAATTCTGTAGAGCGCAACGCAGCAGTGCCTGCCACTTTCGGCGTAGTGCGTCGCAATGGAGTGCTGACGTTCCCACAAAGAAGCCCCTCGGTCAACGCCTTCCTCGCTGAACCGCTGCCGCCCGGCGCGGGGAGCGAAAAACCATCTTACAGCCCACCGCAGATCCTTCCGCAAGGAGTCTCAACCAGCGCGCCGGCCCAACAAGCACCGTGCGCCAGTATGCGGCCGTCTTGACTCACCACCAACTCCTTCCCCTGCCAAAAACTTGCGTTCTTGCAGCGCCACTCGCCACGCTCACCTCCAACCTCTCCTTACACTTTCACAGCGCCATCTGACAGGATCGCAGATCGGTGAAACGAGGTGTTGCCTCGGCCCGCCCCAGAATCTCACCTTTCCACGTCTCCCCTGGATCGCCTGCATCATCGCCCGCTGCTGCCTCTAGGCTCGCCCTCACACCGCCGCGCAGATTCACCGCCGCGCCGTCTATGGTGCTTTGGTGACCGGAACGCACACCAACGAGCGCCGATGAGTGAATTTCTGAAAGTGAGGAGGGACTGATTCGTCAGCACAGATGTGGCCCAAAATCCCTGCAGAGGCGTTGCCTCCTTGCATGGAGGAATGTTTGGGGTTGCCCTTGGGGGACAACATTTCAGGCTTTCTTGGCCCAACTTGCGCTGAATAGATGAATGTAGAAACTCAGGAGCGCGGGTTTTTGTCTAGATCCTGCTGAAGTTAGCTTGCCTAGGCCTGCAGAAGCTTTACTGAGCGCAGTACTACACTTTCAAGCTTGAGCTGATCAATTATGTAATCATGAGGGAAGAATATCCAAGTATCCATACAGAGATCACCAGTATTATATGCCCCACCGTTCATGCTCTTGTTTACAAGATGGTCATCTGAAATTACTTCTTCCTTCAGCCTGGCAGGCCTGACGGGCATGTGGCATTGGTGACGTCATCAATCGAGGTGTCCTTCGATCTGGATGCAGAACGCCTATACTTGGGCTCACAAGGAGAATGGTGAGGAAACTGATAACCTGATAGTTTGATCATCTATTGCGACTAGAACATCACTTGAACCACTTCCGAGTATAGTCACGCAGACCGATGGTGTTCGCTTCATCTATTGAAGGGACACCTCTCGCCCATACCTGCTTTCACTCACACACCTTCAGACATCGGGATGTCCTTATATCCAGGTGATCAAATATTGGACTTCCACATGCCGGAGTTTGCACCTCTTTGTCAGACTGCAAGTATCCATGCTTGCCCAGTGAAGGACCCATAAGAGATGCTAACATCTATGGAAGCGCAGAATACGTCTGGAGAGCAGAAGAGGACATTATAAGCGATCTCACACCAGGCGATATGCAAGTGCACAGTTGCGAGCGGCCGCTGCAAACAGTGCACTCTATGAAGCAGAGGTGGGAACTCAGTCCCCCATCAAGCCTGTGAGATGGAGCACTCATCTCTACCTGTCCTTGACGTCTCATGCAGCGCTATTTATGCAGCGTTGGCAAGGTTTATCTCAGCCATGGACACTCGGGCGCATGTGACAATGCATTCAGTGGCATCGATGTATATTTGTATAAATGTGCAGGTGGCGGGCTGCTGGGTGACGGGGCCGTCAGCTGGCCGACCCAAGGCGACAGTGCACTTCTTGGGGGGCGCCTTTGCAGGTGCGTCACCTCAGTTGATCTACCCGCTGCTGCTGCAGACCCTGGCCAAGGCCGGATACACCGTCATCTCCACCCCTTACGCCGTCACCTTCAAGCACCTTGACTGCGCGCGCAACGTCCATGATGTGCGTTCCTTCGCAAAATAGCCCCACAATTAGTGCCTGGACATTCTGCGGCGAGTTGCTACAATATGCCTGTCAGTCTGGCAGCTGCACTCCTGCTGCGAATGCCAACGATAGAGATCCTGCTGGGGCGCACTGCAATGCTGACTCAGGGAGAGGAGAGGCATTGCTTTGTATTCTCTTTTTCCGCCCCTGGAAGACCTAGAAGCTCACCCAGATTGTGACAAAATCTGAGGGTCGTAGACATGAGAGATCAAGTTCACAGGGACTGTGAAGGAGATGCAGTTGTTGCGCTTGTGCCATCCTAGACAGAGCCTACAAGAGTGTTGCTGCTTGGATTTAAAAGCTGCTGAGGACATTGTATGTGGTGCGCTTGAAGCTTTTGGAGAGCAAGCTCTGCTTCAAAATCACAAGGCAGCTGGCGCATGACTTAAAGCATGCTGCCGGACAGGTTCTATGGCTGCATGAAGGCAGCTGTTTCAACTCCACCCCAGAGCATGAGTGCTGCCTTAGCACAATGCAACCTTGTGTCTCCATTGCACATGGCCACAACAGTTTATCTGGGCGTATGACCAGAACTATGCAGCTGGCTCAGGACCATGCCTATTAGCGTTTTGAGCCTAAAAAGTGACCGCACTAATTGCCGCAGAGGTTCAACGGGTGCGTGGAGGCGCTGCGGGGCTCGGGGCAGGGCTTCCTGGTGCCGGAAGAGCGCGCGGTGCACGGGGTGGGCCATAGCAACGGCGCTCTCCTGCACGCGCTCATCGGCGCCATGTTTGCACCAGCCAATGCCAGCAACGCGCTCATCTCCTTCAACAACAAGTGCGCACACGCCGCATTGTTTCCTGCGCATTCCTTTGCTTCATGCCAAGGCTTAGGAAAACCTGAAAAGGGAATGACAGCGCCTTGGCTGATTCAGAATCAAGTCAGCGCCAAAGCAGGGCCACGAATGTTGCGATATTCTGGGCGTTAGCTCACACCCGGGGGTATGAAGATTAAATCTGCCATGTTCATTCTCATGCAAAGGTACATGGTTGGGGCCCTTGATGAGGTAAGCACGAGACACTGTGCAACGAAAGAAGGCTTGATGCCGAAGCCTTGGCGATTCGTTCCTTGAGGCAAGCGGCACTTTCTGGCAGTGTCATATCGTAACGTGGTCTTTGAGAGGAAGGACAATGTGGGGCAGTGGCTTGAGGGATATGGGCAGATTCAAAATCATGAGCAATCCAAGCGTTTGGTGTGGAGCTCCCAGGGTGAGAAGTGGTATGACGCATGGCAGACAGGTGAAGGATGCGATTCCGCTGTCGCTGGGCCCTATTCAGGCGGCGGTGGCCAACGTTCGGTCGCAGCCCTGGGCAGCAGGCGTTCCCTCTGCTGACAGCCTCATCACAAGGTGTGAATTTAATCTTGAGTGGTTTTTTGTCTCACGTCACGGGTGTGACTCACAGTCTGGACGTCCGATAAACCCTGTAATGTATGACTGTCTTGGCTTGCCTGCGTCATGAAGCAGGTGCACATGTGCTGTTGCATGCAAAAATTTGGGTCCAAGATCACTTCTTACAGACAGGTTGGCAGAGTATAGTGAGTGTCACTGAGCTAGTCAGCATGTCCCCTGCAGTGCTGTGGGGGCTCTGTCACAGAGTGGGCTGATGCTAGATGAGAGGGCGCTGCGTTCAGTGGCACCAGCCATCGATCAGCTCAATTCCGTCTTCAACGAGGTCCGCGCCTCTCCTGCTCACCTTATTGTCCGCTTCAAAGGACTGTTTTGCATGTCACAATGCACCCTTCCTTGACCGCTGCAAGGGACTATTACCCTTAAAATGCTGCATCCTTCTTCATGCATCGACCGGGGTTGAGATCTGGGGCCGTTAGACTGAAGGAGATTTTCTTGCGGGAGACACATGTTCATATAGCCCCAGGTGCACACCAACTCCAAGAGGGATGTTACATGTGCCTGCCACCCTCACCTGCTTGAGATCTTTGACTGGAATTGACAAAGGGGCAACAGAGATATGCAGACATCAAAGCAGTCCATCTTAGGAAGATAAGAGGAAAAGCTGCCTCTCGAGTGCACATCCTGCAGCGTCCTGTTGAAGATCCCCCGGCCCAGGTGCACTAAACAACCTAAATACAAGTGGAAGTGACAACGTTACAAATTTTGTGGCAGGTCGGAGATGGCAATGTGGAGTTCATCCCAACGCCAGCGGAGAGCAGGGCCCTGGTCCAGTCAGCATACCGCGTGCCGTATACTCTGCTGGTGCAGTTTGAGAACGACGCCATAGACGAAACCCCGGAAATGACCCGGATCCTCAGCAGCGCAAACCCAGCAGGTGCAGCTCCCTGTGATCCTGCTGAGACTTGTGCACGATCTTGGCCTGCTTTTGGCATGCGCTGTGAGATCCTCAAGCAGCAGCTTCTTACATCATGTACATGCACATGCTCTCACACCATGCAGCTGCGCATGGTTGTTTGTCTCTGTTTACTTGATGTCCTGCAGCTCTTGTGAGAGCACTGCTTCTTTGAGTTCAATCTCCCTGGACACTAAGCACTGCATGATTTTAAGCATTTCGGCAACCCGTCAGAACTACTACAGCTTCATGGCGACATTTTAGATGCTGTAAGTGTTGTGGTCACAGCCAGCAGAATTCTGTGACATGCAGACACTAACTTTTGAGTATTTAAATCACCTGGCTCGTCTGCTGCTGCAATGCTTTGTTTAGTACTCATGGTGCAGAGCACGCATGCGTCTGGGCAGCTCTGAAGCATCAAATCCATCTGGGTCCTTGCTGCTGCAATGCTTGTGCTGACACAGAGCATGTGTGCATGCAGGCACAAGCAGCGTGGTGTTGCCTGGGACACACATAACCCCATGCGGCGGTGACGTGGCGTGGCAGGTGGGCCGCAGCTTCTCGCCAGTGGACGCAGTTGCGCTCGGGGTGAAGGCAGTTGTGCAGGCGGACATCAGGCGGCTGGGGGACAAACTCATAGGCTGGCTGGAGAGCCACTCGTAGCGCTTAAAACTCGTCTCAATGAATGGGATAGTAGAAAGGTGCATGCAGTGTTTAGTAGCACTGTGATGACCATCTAGATGGTAGTCACTGCAAAGCAGTGCCTGGAATTTGTAGGCTTTAAGACCGGCCGGCGAAGGAATGTGCTCGGAGGAAAGATCATCAGCTAGTAGCTAGATGTCACATGGAAAAGCTTGGAAGGGCTCCTTTCCTAGGCCAGCCAGGGAGCCTGCCAGCGCTGGCTGCATTACCTTCAGCGCATTTTCAAAAGTTTCGATTAGAAAGTTGCTCGGTGAGAGTCAAACCTGATTGGCAGGGCCTGAACTGCACTGACGAACATATGCATAATAGCATGATCGCGATGCGGTCGTTGCACGGTGCACATGCATGCAAGATGCGCTGCCACATGATTCACGGCCATAGATGGCCCTGCGCCGTGGCCCCCGGGCCGGCCGGCTTCAAGCTGCCAACTGACAAGTAGCAGAGGTTTTGTTCCGGCTAGTAAGGACAACATCAACAATGTTCTGAATCTAATATCCTGACAAGTGGCCTGACACTGTCAGGCTGACAGATGCACTCTAAAATACAATCATGAAGGTAGTCCATCCAATCATGAAAGTTGGTCAAATGCAGCTGGCATCAGTCAGGGTGTGATCCAAGGCATTCGGCGGCGCCCCATGGAGGGTTCTTAGGCAAACTGCACTCCAATCACTTCCCAGAACTCGAAAAAACTCCAGGAAAGGGAGTCTTTCGGTTAGGCTTGGATTTCAAGATTGTTCCACAGAGAAACCTGTGGGAGCGGTGTGTGAAGGGTAAAGCAGCAAGCATGGCAGGCAACGATGCCGGCCGCACGACGGCGCAGCTGCTCCAATTTGTGGCTGCAGAGCTCCAAGGCGCCTTCTCTCACATTGGCAGGGCGATGGCTACCTATTCCGAGACGGGTGCCTTGCCTCCTTCCATGTTCGAGGCTCCAGCGGCCACCAAAACGCGCAAGAGGAGGGACAAGGGTCACAAGCGCAAGCCAAGCGCGTTCAACAACTACGTGAAGGAGAAGATGGCAGAGATCCGTGCCAGTGACAATGACGATGAAGACCACGCGACGGCCATTGGTGGGTCTCATCTACATATCTGTTGTGACTGTGGCAGACTGATTGAATCAAGCCTGGCTGGCTCACACTTTAAAAGATGTCTTTGTATTTAGACATGCAAGACAACGGTGTCTTGCATGTGTGAGGAAGTGGTCATGGGGCTAGACTCCCTGCTCAGAATTGCTTGAGCCTGTTGTGCCAGCTTCACGCAACTTCCAGACCCAATAGGAAACGATTCAATGCCATCCTTTCACTCTTCTGAGCAGTGTGATGTGAGGTAATTTTACATGCTTGCAGGCACCAGCATCTTCTCTCAGGCGGTGGACGAGTGGAAGAAGCTGTCAGACGAGGAGAAGAAGACCTATGCTGAAAAGTACAAGGTGAGCTGTCTCATTCTCAGTCTAGCTATTGTGGACATCTCTGCTTGAATTTTCTGTGACTCATTTATGTTCCATGCATTCAAGTGTTCTTACAAGCATGATGCCGGGCATGTGTCTTCCACTTGCAGATGACTGCACTTCTTCTGCACTTGCTCTAATGTTGCGCCACACACTACTTAGCATACCTGGACTTTCTTGTCATGCCATGCCATGCTTTCTTGGACTGCTGCCTTTGGTCAGCATTCACTGCATTGCTGGTGAAATCATGTCCGGTAAGCTTCATGCGATGGTGCCTCACCTGCCGTAGCGCTTGATTGCTTGTGTTCACCTGCATGCGGCCTTTTTGGCGGGCCTCCTCCAGAGCATATTGGCATATCAGCGTTGACGGACATATGTCGCCTGATGTGGTCTGTAAATGGATGATGGGAATTGTCTGCTCATGGCACAGGCTGAGGAGGGCGAGGAGGAGGGTGCAGAGGACCTGGAAGGGGATGAGGAAATGGAAGGGGACGAAGAGGGTCACGACGAGGGAGATAACGACGACGAAGAGGAGGAGCCTGAACAGGAGCCGGCCCCCCAGGAGCCTCCCAAGGTCGAGCCCCCGCAGGCCGCCCAGCCTGTGAGTGCCAAGAAGGCTATTTCCATTGACTATATTGTCACTGTGCCTGCGGCTTTTTTGAACATAACATTGTATGTTTTCAACAGGTTACATGTTCACTGGCACATGGTTTTTTTCTGTTTTAGCAACTGAAGTTGTGTCTGCACGTGTGCGCACCTCATGCACATCCCCTCGAAGCGACGGGTGCTTTATTTGATGGAACTCTCAAAGAGCAATTGTGATTTGGCGCATGCCATTCTCCTGCCTTGTAAGTGGCTGAAAATGGTGTCCATGTGTATTTGCAGGAGAAGAAGCGCAAGGGTCCAAAGGCTGATGAGCCCAAGGCACAGGCTGCGCCGGAGCAGCCGGCTGTGGACGAGCCCAAGTCAGACAAGAAGAAGAAGAAAAAGAAGGACAAGTAGAGGATACAAACCGGGCACCTTGTGCACTTGGCGGATCTGTCATGGTGGGCTGGCAATGTGCTTTTTGTCGTTTACATTTGTTAAACTGGAGAGGGAATGGAGAAAGAAAGATCACCAGCAATTTGCCGGCCCTGTGCATCTGGCACTTCACCTCAAACTGCATCTGCACCCATGGCCCATTCTCCTTGCGCACCCCTATGCGGTTGGAGAACTCCGTGGGCGGCCGCCGGATCAGGGTGATGCCGTCAGCGGAAGAGTCATCCTCGCCATCGCTGCCTGACTCATCATCCACCGCGTCGACGTTGTTCCAGTCCAGCCAATCGCCGCGGAGCAATTGGAACGGTCATCTACTAGTGCATGCTCTTAAAGCCTGCCAGATGAATGAGTCTGCTGTATTGTTTTTGCATAAGGATGTAATTAGGAGATGAGTGGGTTCTTGTGTTATCTTTGATGGTGACAGTAGAGATTTTCGAGAAGTGTTTTGATCTGCCACACTTGCTGTGTCAGCATTTGGGTTTGAAACAGATTTTTCTGTGCATTGGGAGGCAATGGCTTAAAAAGGCACATGCTGGTTGCCGTTTGTCTTGCAGCTTGTGTGGGTCCCCTTTTTGAACATAGGTTGAGATTAGTATAGGGTGCTTGTTTTGTCTGCCCGACATCTGCATGTCAAGTGCACGTGTCTTTTCCAGAAGGTCTGTTGACTCATGTGGCAAGCGTACGCAATAGATTCCATTGTAATGATTCATTTCTACCAGAAATTTTATAGTGCATTGTCAGCCTTGTGGCAGGCTGCAACATAGCTGCCACTGCCAGCTGGCAGGTAGTACGTCTTTCAAGGTATGCTGTGCTGCATTACTCTCCTCACTGTCTGCAGCTGTACACACGGGGGCATGTCATCATTGTCTATAGAGCTAAGAATCTGTGTCAATGCACATCCTCCAGCTCCAGCAGGCATCATAGAGTGTGAGTGGACAATGTGAGATCTGCACATGCCATACTTGTTACAGGCGGAATAGATCTAGAAGGCAAGCCGCATAATGGTTTCGCAAGCCCGGCGTGTGACAGCATAGGACTCCTCCTGGCATTGTATACATCTAACATCTCTAGGTGGCAAACACCACTGGCCCGTTCAGAATCCTGCAGGTCTACTAGATCAGGCAATGGACGCTGGAATCAGACAGGTACAGACACGCATTGTGCGGGTCAATAGAGCATCGCTCGATGCATTCTGTTGGTACATCTGGCCTCACAGGTGTCTGCCAGGTGACAACACTGATCCAAGCTTGTCAGCGCTGCATCCCACATGATCACATCCCATGACACATCCGCTGCTCTCTGCTGCAGCTTTCCACATCAAGTCGTCCTTTATTGGAGGGCCTACTGTGCGCTGCATTCACAACTCTACCCCTGAGTCTGCTTCCATCTGACGACGCACAAGTCAAAGATTCTTGTGACAGTTTGTTCATCATCTGAACCGGGCGTGTTTGCTTCCCTGGCAGCATGGCACAGTGGCACCAGCCCCAGCAAGGGAACTTGCAGCTCATGCAAGGCACACCGATAACAGGATTGATCTGGGACGCATACTGCCACTCTCCCTTGGGGCAACCCCGCGTTGCACCATGTCTGCTCAGTAGGATCCCTGGATGTACTCGTGCAGGCGGCCCACTTCCTCCTTGTGCTCTTCCACCACCACATGCACCTGATACCAACACAGATGTGAGTCAAAACTGGGGAATTCATGTCAGCATCTCCATGTGCATGGGGAGCTGGCTTGCGGATGGCAAAGTCAATACACACATGTTCAGTCAACTGTGTGTTTGTTTTGCATGGACGACCTGCAAAGCAGCTCTTCTGCAGACTTCCATGTCATGAATCAATCCCTGCATGGGGAGCTGGCTTCCGGATGGCAAAGTCAATACATGCATGTTCAGTCAACTGTGTGTTTGTCCTGCATGGACGACCTGCAAAGCAGCTCTTCTGCAGACTTCCATGTCATGGATCGATCCCTGAAGAAGCACTGATAGTGTTAAAGAAGAAAAATCAAGGAGATGCTGGGACCCACCACATCACGTATGCTCACCATCCCCAGGTACTTGCCCTCGTGCACCTGCATGAAGATAAAGGTAGTGCATTTGAGTCTGTGACTGCACAATGAGGCGGAGATGATGATACGTTCCAGGAATGTTGCATTACACTATTTGCAACGTTTGCAGGCCTTTTCACCCCACTGCAGTCTTCCACTGCAAGGCCATCAGCTGGGGGAACCCTAGTGGCAGCATTAGGAGGTAGATAGAGTGCCCCCACCACAGGAACGTGACGGAAATTGTTCTCAGTCATCAGCTTCATTACGTCCACGACACTCTGCTGAGGTGTTGCTGTCATGAGCTTGCTCTTATCCGTCATGATCTGGCTGACTGCCAGGTCCTTCGAGCTCTGATCTTTCACGACCACCTTGGTCAGATAGTCTGCATTCCGCACACAGAAAGACCTTCAGTTGTGTCGTGATCATGCATGTGCCATGCAGTTGATCATTCAGCTGCTGTAGAACCCCACCTCTCTCGGTGACAATGCCAACAACTGCATCGCCTGAGGCTTCCTTGATGGGCTGATCAATCGTGATCTTCTCGGGATCGAAGACCAGCAGGGATCCCACGTTGCCTTTTGTCATCTGGATACCACAAAATACAGGTGAAGAAACAGCTCACACTGCTGCAAAAGGGCAAAACGCAAACGTTCCTATGCAGCACTTTCAATTGCCCCACCTTCTTCACCGCGTCGATGACCAGATCATCCTTTGAACACCACAGCCATGCACCTGCATCATGCTGCAAGCCCACACTGCGCTCTCAGGACTCTGTGAAGGAGACATGCGAGTGCCCCTCCCGCAGAGGCATTGACTCTTTCCAGCGGCCTCCTGCAACGGAGCCCGCTCTGCGCAAGATGCTCATCCGTTCGTGTCATCTGAGGCATCGCACCTTGGACTGCAGGACCTGGCCAATCTTTGTCTGGCCCCAACCCTGCTTTCCCACTCTGGACGAGTCCGACCCAAGATCATCTGCCACCGCCTGCTTGAACGTCGAAGATGTGGCCAACTGCGCTCGAACAGACCATTTTTATGATCATGTCTGATATAGAGCAACAAGACAGCGCAGGTTTGCGCGTTCGGGGCGTACCGCTCTACAGATTTGTGCAGGATAGGGCTTAGAAGCTGAAGTAGCTGTTGCCTCGCTGAGCAGCCGTGCTGCTGTGGGCAACGAGCACCGGAGGGTGCCAATGATTTGCTTGAACGCCATCCTGTTGAACCGGTGCTTGACTTCTTGAATGACTTTGGCACAGCAGAAAGAGGGAATTCGAGTCAGCTAAATTTTCCCATTAGATTGACCCACCCACCTCGATTCACCCTCCAGCTGGGCCTACCCTGCCATGTAGACAATTGGGGTCCTTGCCTGTCAATCGGGAACAGAAGGCCTGGAACTGCTTTACAGAACTTAATTAAGTGAACATCCTCGTTGCAGTCCAAAATAGTAGGTTCCTTCACTGTGGTCATAGCTTCAAGGTTTTGAGAAATGGATCGATCGAAAGGTGATCCAGAGGACTTGGAGGGTGGAGGTGAATGCACGAAAGCTGAGGAATGTAGTACTTCTGGCAGAGATAGCCAAACGCCTTGGGAGAGGGTTCATCAGGCGTTCAGATTTGCAACAACTCGCATAGAGCCTGGCGATCCGGTAAGTCCCCACGAGGCACGCGACATCGGCTGAGACACTTAAGAGTGTCCCTAAGGATTTGATGAATAATAATTCCCTTGATTTGGTTTCTCAGGTGCCTGAGGTCCCGGCCGAGCTCAAAGAATGGGCAGAGAACACTGCGATGGGCACCTTGGCTGGCATGTTGTATTGTGGAGGACGCCAATTTGTCAAAAACAGAAGGGAAGGTACGCTTTTGGTTTTTTTGTTATCCAAGAGGCTCATACATTGTATTCCTAGTTGAAAGCCACTCCTTGCTTGTCATCCTCATGTCCACAGTAATTGCAACTGGAAGAAAAGTACAGTGAATGTATTCAGCGGCGCGCATTTGTTCATGATGCGCGCATGTCACCAATGCGCGCACTGAGGCTGCATGCGCATCTCAGGTCTTTATCGGCCGCCACAGGGGGGCCTGTCTCCCGCGCAAGTGGCTCGGCTTATCGCTGAAGAGAACACGCGGCGCCTGATCCGCTTGGGGAATGAGACCCTCAGGTGCGCTCGTACATCCCTTTACCGGCCCCCATCAATATAGCACACCATTTTAGTCATTTTGAGGTAGTGCGCGTGACTCACTTTTGGTACCAATTAGTGGCTGGCAACTACTAAATACTCCCATGCAGGTGAATTGGCACTGTTCTGTGCAATTGTTATTATTGTGAGTGTCATTGCTTGCTTCTCCTGCCAGAGGGTAATATGCATCTGCAGACAAGCTGCATGTAAAGGCTGCCACATATCCCATCTCTTGATGGACTCGCCTGTCTGAACTGAGGCATGCAACTTTGCTTGGCCGATGTACAGACTTACGTGCATTCCCGCAGCTGCAGCAAGCTCTCACAAGCGCCCTGACAAGCCCATCAGAAGAGATCAAGACTGCCGCCTCCCCTCGCCCTTGGTACTGTCAGCATTGGAAACCTGGTTGCTGTGGTGAAGTGCTGTGTGTGCGTGTGGCTGTGTCAGGGGAGGGCTGCGCTTTGGCGCGCTGACGGGGCTCTTCTTTGGCGTGCAGCTGCTGAGCAGCATCGCGCGCGACCGGCGGGACATGCAGGACACCGTCAATGCAGCGCTTGTCACCGGAGGCATCTTCGGCGCCCTCTGTGAGCCCCCACCTTTCCGGCAATCCTTTCGATTGCATGAAGCAGCCATGCCACCGATGGGAGTCTCCATGACAGCAGTTTCCAGCAGTTGCTGACTTCCTGCTGCTAGAATGTCTTGAACATTGTATTGCGGTATTCTACTTGCGCTGACTGGAGTGTGCAACTGCAGTACCGGGCACGCCGGCGTTCCGGCTACGCAGCGCAGTATTGGGCGCTGCTTTGGGAGGAGTGGTATGTCCGCTTCTACAAGCCTTGCACGCCATGCCTTGTGTCTATTGGGCCACTTTGCATGCCTTACATGCTGGAAATTATTGATTGCAATTCTGGCTTTGCATGGTGTGATCTGTGAAGCGAATGGACTCCACACAGCATTGTATCTGACCAGGAAGCAGAAGCTGCGATCAGCTGCAGAATGCGAAGTCAGCTGCACGTCCTTGACTTAAAAAGACAGGGGAGGGGCAAGATCATAAGATTGTCTGCACGCTGATTAGCTCTTGCTGCCTGGCCAGACATTGGTCCTCCGATTACTGCTGCTGCCACAAGCGAGCATGCTCCTGCTGTGATCAGCTTTCTGCACATGACATTTATGTACAGACTTTTGTGAATGGCGGAATGGCAGTGCCGTTATCCATAATGACTGGTGCAGGTGGCGGTGCCGGCCAGCATGCTGCAGGAGCAGGTGGAGAAGCTAGCGCCGGAGGGAACGCGCGGCGCGGTCAGGCACACAGGCCTGGCGGGGGGACCGGTCCCGTCCGCGCGAGATTACCGACCGGAGAGGTACACCCTTCGAGACCGCGACTCAGCCGCTGATGTCATCCGGCGCCTGGAGCACAGTCTGGACAGCAGCACAAGCAGCACAAGTTCGTTGGACGCAGGCTCAGATGCAAGCGCCAAACAATAAGCACATTAGATTGGAAAGTGCTTTCTGCTGAAAAGTAGTCTCATTAGTTAGGGGGAATGGGGCTTCTGTATCTGCTGGCCTGGTTGTTAGGTTGAGCCTTGACAGGTTGAGCCTTGAACACACTAGTGGAAGAGGCAAACCCTGGCCAATCGGCCAAGGCCTCGCATTTATTGTCCAGTTCTAACGGATTGTTTGAGCTTGCCACGGCGCCGGGCAGTGTCATGGATATATGCAGCCTCAGGATGACACGTTGTGTAAAGGGCGTTCCAGAACTTCCTTTTTGAAATAGGTAAATTAACCAATGGTGGCACTGGCAGGCCTGATCAGATGATCATGATGGCGCCATCACGATGACCGCCGGCGGCAACTGGCATGACACATCGGATGCAACCTTGCAAGTGGACTTAAAGGTGCCAATTGTTGTACGTGCCATGGCCTTGCGGCAGCTGCAATGCATCACCAGATTTAATGCGTCTATGATGGTACCACCACCTCATGCATGCCAAGAAAAGTCAAAGTTCAGACTTGGCACTGCGATGTCCTGAGGCGTTCCTGGGTCGCTTCCCCAGCGACTTCCTCTAGGTGTCGTCCTTGGGAAAGGCTAACCCCAGCGATCCACAGCGCTGACATACTCACACAAAATTTGATAAGAATCTGAAAAGATGGCTTCGGATCGCAGCCAAATGTTCGCCGCTACAGTAGTGGCCCTCCTCGCTGTAACGTCAATTGTGCATATCGCCTTCGGGCAGGATGTGGCCTGCTCTCCAACGCCCCCCACGATATTTGACGGTCAGTCGCAATCCAGGTATTCCAAGAGCTTTTGCCCCAACGGGACCAAGGGAACCCTGCGCGTGGCGGGCCAAGGCATCAAGGAAACAAAGAGTGATCAGGCCAAGGTACAAACCCTGTTGTAAATATATCCAGCAGATTTGTTGAGAAAGATGAAAACTTCCCTTCGATATCGCGACGATCCGACGAAGGCAGGTCTTGTCGCGTAGATCCTCAGACACCTGGCATGCCCTTCTTTACACGTGTTGATTGAAGCAAGATTCAGGAGCATGGACGGCAGAGAATACTTTGCAAAACGCATAGGCTATGCAAAGTCTTTATCTTTGTCTGAGAGCCGACGTGTGCAGGTGCCCATGACAATTGAGGTCACAGCTGACACTGCCAGTGCAGCCAGGGACAAGGCCAGCACCCTGGCAAATCGCGTCCTTGGCAACCTGAGCGCGGTGCGAACACTTGATAATATTACATCATCCTTCTTTGGATGAAGTCCGCTTCTTACAGGTATTAATCTGGGAACGTGCGAGCCAAAACTGTTGGGCCAGCATGGCGTTCCTTGAGTCAGTCCTGTGCCTTGCAGATAAACGGCATTGGCAGCGAGAACGCGCAGACGTCCTCGGTCTCAGTGAATCCCAAATATGACACCCGCTCAAGCAACACCAACACCATTGTGGGCTACACTTACAGCCACCAGCTGACAGTGAATGTCAAGAATCTGACCTCTGACTTGCTGTCAGAAGTGCTGGACACTGCAGTGGCATCGGGCGGCAATCAGCTGCAGATACAGCAAGTATCGGTGAGTGCCTGCATCACTTCTGTTAGAGGAGCTTGGGTCTGCAATGATCTCCAGTGCACATCCAAAGCACAGCCGAGCGAAGTCCTGCCTGCTAGCGCCCGCGACAGAACCGTGTGTCAACAATGGCAGTGTTGCTTCCTTTGCTCAGGCTTGAGGAAATATGCATTTTGGCGAAGTCTAAGGAGAAGGCTTTGATCACTAGCAGAGTGATCAGAGGCTGTCGTAGTGTGTGGGGTGCTCCTGATCCCGCATCATTGAGAGTGCCCAATGTGTGTCGTGCATGCTAAGAGTATGACTGGTGCCCCACAGTTTTCCCTGTCGGATGCGCTGACTGCCGAGGTGATGGTAGCTGCCCGGAAGCTGTCAGTAGCCAGCGCCAAGGCAGCCGCAGAGATCTATACCTCGGTGAGCGTTAATTTCATGATATTTGCTCATCTCGCGTGCATTCCTGTGATTTTGCAGGACACATCCTATGAGCCACTCCTGCAACGGGAAAAGGTTTTGAAGGATCCTTTAAAGTCTTTCTGTTGCATGAGCGGCTCATGTGATGGACTTAGGTTCAAATGCATGCACTCTGGATAATTCTCCAGACTAACAGTCTACCATTCATTTGTGGGCTCAGTCAAATTCTCACACAACCGTGTACGCTGTGCAGGAGCTGGGGGTGACAGTGGGCGGCATCAGCTCTGTGACTTCCACCACTGCCAGCTCAGCGCCACAAGGCGGCAATTCCAACGGCAGCAACCTCAAAACAGGTCTGTGCTTCCCCACTACCCCACGAAACAGAGGGATGTTCCTCGCATGCATGTCACACCGTCTATTCGCATACAGCATGCGCTGATGAATTCACACAGCGGCCTGCAAGCTTGCCTTTGTCTGGAAGATGTGCACAGGGGAATGCACAGTCTCACAGTAGCTGGATGCTCACTCTGTTCCTGCAGGCATGCACATATGATCCTGGATGTGCTTAGGAGCAATCTGGCGAGCAACTCAGTAATTTCACTACCTCTACTGGACAGAGAGACTCTCAGAGAGCATGTGTTCCTGACCTAATCAGGCGGCCTCTGATCTGTTGTGTGCTGGTGCATTGCAGCGGCCTACACCAACTTAGTAATCTCACTACCTCTACTGGACGGAAAGACTCTCAGAGAGCATGTGTTCCTAACCTGATCAGGCGGCCTCTGATCTGTTGTGTGCTGGTGCATTGCAGCGGCCTACACCCTTGCGTCCACTGAGAGCGGGTCATCATCGACGCCCATCAGCATTGGGCAGCAGACTGTGACAGACTCCATTGACGTGGAATACTTCATCTGCACGCCGTCTGCTTGAGAGGGGAGTTTTCTGGCAGCAAGCAAGCCTCCCAAACCACACGTGATGGTATTGATGGACTCGCGCCTGCAAGCAGGGACCCTGCAAATGCCTGCCAGACTCTATGCACTGTGGTACACTTGAGAGGAAACTGCAGCCGGCATGTATCATCAAAATCAATATGATGTAGAAGAAGCCTATAACCAATATGTCAAGATAAATTCAGGACTGCTACACATTGCACATCCAGTGTTGCAATGTATGCACTGGTATTAAAGCTCACCATTCAGAATGTTGGCCTGTGAATGGATGTGAATGCCTGGAATCCACCATGCATGTAGAGCATGAACACAAAATGTGGATTTTGCTATAGTCTTAGGCAGTGTACACACGAAATTGAAAATGTGCATGCAGTAGAGGGCTGTGCCATGCGCACTGGTGAGTGAGAAGAGTGGTGCTGTGCTGTTTGCTTAAAGTATCTGAAGGGAAGTCTTTGAACAGAAATTTCTGCCCGGCATGCAGTTTGTACTTTTTCTGTTCCTGTGTAAGTGTGTGTTGATGAATGATCACATGAGCTGTGATTTCGCCTCTGCATTGCAAAGGATTGCAAAGAATTCGCCTTCAACTGCAGCTTGTCTGCAGGACGTACCTTGCCTCTTGGCAGAAAAAGCGTGTAATATTAATAATAGTAGTAATTGCAAAGCACATCCTATGCCGGGCATGGGTAATATGAGATATGTAAATGGCATAAGTTTAAGGCGCTATTGACTGTGATCCGCGATGCATCTTTCAATGAGTGCATTCTCATGCTCTGCCACGATTGAAGCAGTATGCTGGCTTCAAGCTGTTAAAAATGCAAGGATGGGTGTTCAATGAGTGCATGTCCAGCTATATACTGCAGTAAACAGCTGTCCAGATGATGTCAACATCATATGGCAATTCACGAGAAGGTCTTGCCCCTGTGGTATGGCATTAAGACCAAAAAAGCAATAATATTCACATTAGCAGCTAGCTACAGGTGCTGAGCTTGTTTTGAGTGCATTGTGAACATGTCTTAACAGCGTCTTACAAAAAGGAAAACACATCAGCCATGCAGTCATGCATGCGAGCCCATCACAAACCACCAGAGAAAGGCAAAACAATTCTCACAATGTGATCATAACAACAAAACATTGAGCACATCAAAGCCCTTGACCTACTACATCATACACAACTGTCACACACAATATATTGCAAACGGCACAGTTCTTGAAAGTTTGTTTGCCTAGCGTCTTGGAAAACTTGAGCCTCTTTGGTAGTTGAGGCATACATCGTAAGTATACATGCATTTTGCACCCGGCTGCAAGCTTTAGTGGCGTTAATTGGGTTCTAAAATTCTACTCATTCGCATATGTTCTTGTCTCGTGCATTCCCTGCGCGAGGTGCGTTTCAAAACAACGTGCAGCTCCTGTAATGTGTGCTCGTCATTGTATAGTGATTGGGTCATTGCTTCTCAAAGGCGACCTTTGTGGTCAGGGTCCAGAGAGGGGACGCCTTTGCAGCTCCTGCCTCTGCATACTCTGACGCGTGCTCTATGAGCGGCACCCTCAGGCTCTCCTGCACAAACCCACAACCTTGACAAATCAGGCTTAACCCTTAATCAACAGGGATAACCCACAACACTCAGTAGGAACTGAGCACAAAACATTAGCAACTTGGAACACTCAACACTGCTGCACATTCAGTATACATACTTGCTGACCGAATCTTCTCCTGAACAGCCTGCGCACAGGCCTTAGACAGCAGTGCAAAGCCAGTACCTCTCAAGTTCACTGACGCCAATCCCTTTTCTTGTTGCCCTAGAGGGTACTCTCAATGGGAGGACATCCCAACACAAAGCAGCCATGCATGCTTGCATGCAGCTCATCTCGTGCACCATCAGACCTCTGACTTTTGTGCTAACACACAAACAATGCTGGAGGACGAAAAGTCCTCGTGCATTAGTCATGGGGCTGACTGCGCACCTCGTCAGCGTCCAGTCCCTGCTGCGCTGCCTGGCGGCTGATGCGCGCATAGAATGCAAAGAGGGCCACCAGCAGCACAGTCTCCACGCCCAGAGCATACTGCAGCATGCGCCTGCGCCAGTCAAGATTCCCCGTCAATCACTTGATGGACTTTGCCGTGCTGATTGTAAGATTCAGGCCCTGAGTGAGTGGGCCTGTCGGGAAGGGCTGACCAGGAGTTCAGGGCCGTCCGAACCCCTTATTTGAATTTGTCATGGTAAAAAGTGCAACATAACTTGAATTTAGCCCACTGTCTTGTCTGTCTGTTTGTCTTCGATTTTAGTAGCAAGAAAATATCAGCTCGCTGTTCTGAAGCCTGAAGCTGCCAATTACTTCAAAAAACAGATGGCTCTGCTCCCTGTGCTGTGCATACCAGGACCCCACCAAGACAGAGCTCTCAACAAGCGCAGGTTGCTGTGAGGATCTGGACCTGCTCTGAATCTGTGGTAAAGGTATTCTGCAAATTAAGTGGCCGACAGAGACAGTGAGCGCACCTGTGCTGGCAGAGCCATGAGCAGATGCCGGTGTTGAAGCAGTTGCTGAGGGTGGGCGCTTGCTGCTGTGGCACCTCCTCTCCAATCTCCATGAAGTCCACATCGCTCACGCGCACAGGCGCCTGCCTCGGGTGCCTGCGCACGCAGAAAACACATTTGCTCAGGGTTCTGCCTTGGGGTAATTACACAGGGCATTGGGAGATTGGCCATAAACCATAAGTGTTAAAATTATATAGAGTATTCTTAGGGGTACAAACAAATGACAGCCTTCCTAGAACAAGAGCAGTAAGGGTGGATCAGCAGTGAACCTACCGTCAGCAGCACTGAAATCTGCCAGGCATACATGCAAGCAAACAAAGCAGGCGGCTACAAACCATTGCTGAAAGCAACTTTGCTGTCAGAATACCAAAAGAAGTCCACTGCCTAGGCCCAGAGAAACTTGCTAATCTCATTTTAACCCTCTGGCATGCATCTGTCAACTCTGCCCTTTTCACCCAGAAACAGCGAAGTCTCTCTGCCAAGGTACTCAGTGCTTGCACAGCGCGTACGTCTGAACCCCTACTCAGTGGAAATCCCTTCACGCAAAAATGCAGGGGACTGCAGCACCTGTTGAGGGTGTCGCTGAGCACTCTCAGGCGCTCGTCCAGGAACTGGGGGGTGAGTGCAGGCACCAGCTCGGGGTCAATCTCTATGTCAATCTCCGTCTCGCCCTTGGGCACACTCTCCTGCACAGGCCCCACAAGAAATCAACCATTTGATCACCATGGTCAAATCAAATATTCACAAAAGAACGTGGCTCTCTGCAAGACAAGCTTAGTATACAAACTTGGCATGGGTGTGCCATGTGTCTTGGCATCATTGCCTGACTGCCACACTTGCTGAAAGAGCCACAACATTGACACATGGAGCAGTGCAGCAAGATCCGCGGCAGTTTGAAGGTCTAGCAGAGAAGACATGACTAAACAATGACAGGGGCTTACGTCATCGTCCATTTCATAGCTGATCTCCACGTCCAGAGGTGCGCCGCCGTAGGAAGTCTCCAGCTTGGCCAGAATCTCGGCCAGAAAGCGCGACAGGCCACCGACTAATGACTGCCCGTCAATGGTGACTAAGGGTGAGTCATCGCTGTCCCCTCGGTCCATCCTGTCCTGGCCGTCGCCCCCTAGCAGGCCCCCCATCCACTGCCCAATCAGCTGCTTCATGCCTCCCACATCTGCACACAAATTTCCACGGCTCACTTTTCTGAATTTAATCCTTGCATGCAAACACTGAAGAAGATATATCGATATATCTGGAAGAGCTGTTGGAACGCACCTTGCCTTATTGAGGCTGAGACTATTTTATTACAACAATGACATTTGTGATGGGAATGATAGTGCATACAGACCAGGTGGCATGGGATTGAGCACCGTTCAAAGCATTTAACTTTGACAGTCTGAGAGAGCAACACTGCACCACAAAAGTACAGAGTAATGCAGGACTGTGCAGCTGGGAAAGATGGGCGCACCGGCAAAGTCAGCATTGAAGACCTCTGCATCGGCAGATCCCTTGCCTGCGACCACCAGCTGAGGCTCCTCTGGGGCGCCCGAAGTCACATCCACATCAACATCATCTGGCACGCGCAGCGTCACCTGCCAACCAGCCATCACCAGTCGATGCCGGGCACTAATCAATGACAATTGGCTTTTCCTTTCCCATGCATGATACTTGGTAGTAAACGAGCTGCAGAGCCCCCGAACACAGCGCACTAGCAGCGATGCAATTACATTGAAACATATTCCTGGTAGACAATTGAGGCGCAGCGACCTGCAGAGTTTCGAACAGCGTTGCAGTAATAGTGGCGCTAGTTTGCCACATGCAATCTCATCGTGTCATGGTGCACCAAGATCAAAATGTCACCAGGCTTCTGGATTTTCAGATTACCTGAATGTTTAGGTAAATGAGGTGAAGGTACCTGAGATACGCCGTCATAGACGAGCGAGTTGCTGCTGTCGTCGGTGATGGAGAGAACGCCGTCGTTCAGCGCCACCTCCAGTGAGTCACTCCCGCTCACGCTGAAGCTGCCCAGACCGCCCTCCAACTCAACATCAATACTCACTCCCTGCGTTGATTGAGAAATATCTTGTTACTACTGTGTTATTTCATGCATGATCCAGCCCATAGAGCCAGGTGTGCTGCAGCAGTTTCTCAAATTGCAGCGTTTTACTGGAACGGGTGAGTTTCAGCAGAATGAGGACACAGATGAGATAAATGCACCGACTGAGAAGAAAATGGGGTTCAAGGCGTTTTTAGAAGACAGGAGGAGCAAAGAGGAAAGTCCTGCAAATCTTTCTCTTACAAAGTCACAAATACAAATAAATTAGACCTGGTCTTACAAAATTGGGGAATTGCTAGCAGCGCAAAGTGTTTCTGGGCAGAATTGTGCGCACCTCTTGCTCAGGGGTCTCTATTTCTTCGCGGGGGCCCTCCATGAAGAGGTCCCAGAGGCGGTCAATGTCCATGCTATCTGTCATCTCGTAGTAAGCGTTGCTGACATCTTCGTCCGGGAGCTCGATGACATCAGCGCCGGGCTGCATGCGGATGGCACCGTCTTCAAAACCGGAGGTGATGCCTGGCGCCATCCAGTCATCTCCATCGTCCGCAGGCAGGAGAAAGAATTCCTCATCATCTGCAACATTCGGAAATTTTGGTCAATTTCTCCTGCTCTTGATCAGTGCAACTATTTGGCATTGTTCAACTCCAAAAGATGTTGCCCCACCTCATACACGGCGTGCCAAGATATATGTGATAATCCCACAGAAGGTTTGTGCATGCTTCTAATGCATACGAGCATGCGGAAACACAAAGAGACACAGCCCTACTGTCTATCTGATCTCTCAGGGCTGACAAACGCACCAGCCGCCCTTTCTGATGCGCCAGGACTAGGGTTGCATAGAAAAATCCAAAGCCATGAGAGCTGGTGAGAGAAGGTCAATTGAATGCAGAGGCAGCAAGCCGACTCACCGATTGCAGGCATGGCGACCTTGGGGACGCGTTTGGCGCAGGAGTCCTGTTTCCGGTACATGCGCGCGAAGGCGCTGTCCACTCCGCAGGCTGCCAGGCCGTCAATCACATTTGGCATCATGGTGTCGATTGCAGCTCCCATGAACTGTTCGCTGCCCTCACCACTGCGCAAGCACAGAACTTGCCTCGGAGGGGTGCAAATAGCAGCCTGGGCTCAGTCCTGCAAGACACTTTGAAACGGCTTCCCGAGCTAAGTGAATGGTAGTGCACGAGCGGCACCTGATGAAACAATGTCAGAAAGGCTGTGCGAACAGAGTGAGGACTGCACAGAGCGCCAAAGAGTGGTGTCTAGCTTTGCTAACCCCCAGACCATGTCAGGGCATCTTACTTGATTCTGTGTCTGTATAAAAGCAAGCTTAGGCGTTGCTACACTCCTCAACATTTATGCATCACAAAATATGTAGATGCAGGTTCCCATCTGAGGCAGTGAACGGAGTGCAATGAGCCAAACAGGAACCTTCCTATGCTGTCCAGCTCATCAATTATTCAAAAAGATTCAGGACAGCCGTATCTGTGTAAAAACAGGCTGGGGCGCACCAGAGGCAGTCCATGCCCTCGAGTGCGCGGAAGGGGATGCAACAGTGCTGCTGCAGGTCGTGGTACACCATTCCAGCGCTGCACCCGCGCAGAACATCAAGAGCACCCCAGCACGTCTCCCGCTCATCCACATCCATCGCTGCCTGCACAATAAGAACACTCTGCCTGTCAGATGGCCTGTTCCTTAAGCACTCTTGTCTGTGGGAGCAAGATAGAGAACGTGTACATCAGAAAGAGCACATGAAGAGCTCAAGCCGCACAGCACAGCCTGCGACAAGTACCTGTGGTCGTTCCTGTGAGGTAAGCATCCTGAATCGGCTATTGGCAAGGCTCTTCAGCAGCCCAACGATGCCAATTATGGTCATAAAGGCAGCGGCAAGAATACACTCATTCTGATACAACAGTATCGTGGTAGTCTTTGGATCTGTTCTCATGCTGTGATGGCTGCAAAAGGTATAGGAGTAGCTGTGTTGAGGCTTGCCTGTGCTGGTGCTGTAGCCGCTGCCAGCAAGCAGGCTGTTGCCAGGGCCAGGCTGGCCCAAAGCTTTGTGGACATGGCTAGCTACTGTTGCGCTGCCCACTCCGAGAATTTCGGTGCCCGCCTGCGCATTCATGAAGAACTCAGAGGGTAGTCTCAAGGAGCTGCAGTGCCCTGGAACAACCCGCATTGCCTTAATGTGCATTAGAAGCTCAGATGCTGAGGAGAACGGCACCCATATGCACTCAGTCACGCGCGGGTATGTTTTTGACAAGCATAGCGGTGTAAAATCTACAGGTTCCCTACTGACAATAGAAATACGTAAAACGCCAATGCTGTGGGAAAGACAGCCAACAACGGCTCCAGACTCAAGCTAAGCATTATTTACAGACATCAATTGATCCGTAATGCCATCTGATATCATTTTTCCCACGATCGCGTCGCCCCACAACTTGCTTAATAGCTAGTAAGCCCAATGGGACAGCCTGCGTTTCGTCCTATTCAGAGGCCAGCGATGTCCTCCGGCGCCTTTAGTACAAGCGTTATTCGTAAAAATAATATATCTTGAGGCCAAAGATGCTCGTATGTCCGACCGGGCACTGCTCAGTACACCAGATCCATTAAATGGCCGTGACGCTCGACGGGTGTGAGTCAAGAAATGCTCGATCGACGTGCAAATTTGATACATCCTAATGGTGCTAGATAGAGGAGTCCATCGATGCACCTGATCGAGGTTCCCTGTACTGACGAGACCAGTCAGCAAATTCGAGGCTGGCGAGTGGGGGCAACAAGTCCTTCTTGCACGCTCCTCTTTACAGCATGAGACGCTGTACCGTCACAAGCCGCGCTTCCAAACCGCTGAAGCTTTCCAAGATCCGTCTTGACGCGATGCGAAAGGAAGGAGCGGCTTGCACAGGAGGACATCGGCAAGCACGAAGGCTTCGACACCAATCGGGCGGCGTTTCATCTGCCTCCACCACGTGATGACATTACGCATCACCCTCTAATTGTTACTGATCCTTTGAGGGCCCGGATCGGGTGACATGAGACATCGCAAGACGCGGCTTAGAGCGCAAGCTTTCTCCATGCATTGGCGGACCTGAATGCTCAGGTGTGGGCCCTTCCTGCGTTCCCTTCAATCCTGGCCTTGTCATTGTGCTTCCGCTAGGGCTTCCAGCGAACGCAAGTAGAGCATAGAAGCAGGGCAGAATTTTCTCTGTCTCTGACGTGAAAAGAATTATGATGCATTGAAAATGAGATCAGTGGTTGCAGATCACCGATTACTCTCTTGCGGACTTTGATCAGCAGTCAGAAGGTCGTAACTTGTGCGACGTGAGCAGCGGGCGTCTCGGTCCGTGCCAGGTTTGTGTTGTCCACCAGCTACGACCTTGTCTCGTAGTTTTTCCTGCAATTGAGTGTGAAACAATTGAGATGAGAGCAGAGACAGTCCGTCAGAGCCGGCCTGCTAGGAGATGGGGGCCCAAAACCTAGTGGGCAGTGCCGACTCGTGATCTGCTCAACAAATGCACGTCAAATCATGATTGCAAGTACTTTAGTGAATCCAGGGAAGAGCAAGGAATATCTTCAGATGGCGGAAAATGGGGAGTCTTCAAGGAGAGAAAGGCTTCCGGGAGTCGATTCACAGGGAAGCATGCCCTCGCCTAGCCCAGCAGATCGTAGACAAACCAGGGACACAACAGATGGTGCGTGCCTGCTACCGGGCAAGTTCCCAGTCATCTGTTTGCAATGCAAACGCTGAAAATGCTTAGCATGCTTTTTTTGACATAAGCAGCCCTCTCTGGCCACAGACATTGAGCTTAGACACCCCAACTCTTGTCCGTTCCACAGGGACCTGAGAGATGCATCGCCCTTGTGTGCAAACCTTCCAATTGGGGCTAGTGCTTACCCTCAGTTGTGCCACAGGTTGCAGCGACGCTTCAGGGGGGAAAGAAGTAAAGGATAGAACCACCTGTGCAACAGGTTTGTCCAGACAGGCACTCATATATAATCTCCTGGTGCTTTGAATTGCTACATGTGGGCTGTGCTGCTCAGTCATCTTCAAGATGTCACTGCACATGCAAAGTGACCGTCAAGGGAGCAGCTTAGCACGGATTCAAATGAAAGGGGACTGCCAAACCTAAGGTTCAAGGATACTGCAGAAGCAATGCATAGTAAGTAGGTGTTCTGTAGCTGCCAACTTGCTGATCTGCATGCAGGACTGCGGTGGTGGCGGCGCCTGAAAAGATGCATTCCTGCGGATACATCTGGTCTGCGTGCAGCACAACTCGTCCTCCTGGTGTCTTCCCTCCTCGGAGCGGTCATTACCATTGCTCTGCTTGTGGCAGCAGCACGCAGCTTCTCAGGCCGGCAAGCTGCTGTGGCTGCTAGAGGGTTTGCAAACTATCGAAGCAATGACCCTTCCAAGGTGTGCATCTCACCCCCAGGAGATTCAAGTCTCCCCATCAAGAGATGCAACGGGCTCCAATGGACATGCAGGCAAGCATGCAGATTGATATCCCCTTCTCATAAGCCCAATGCCAGTGTTCTGGCCAGTGGGCTTCTTTACAGCAGTGATTTGGTCAGCCAGCTCGTGAGTACACCCATCACAATGAAATTCACCTGGAACTGGCTGGATGTAGGCAGAGTGAACGACACATACCCAGATGACTTTGATGGTATTGCTTATAAGATGGACACTCACCTGAAAGGGAGAGCATACAGTGACTTCCCATTCCTTCTGGACATTTTGTCATCCGAAAAGTGTGATATTGCTGAGAGCTTCAGATCTAGTGTCTCTTATGCTGACATGGCAACTGCCGTTTGGGACACATTCGTCTTTTATGAAAGTCATCTTCCATACCACAGTATACACCGTCCTTCATATTCCCAGCCTTCTAAGGATGGGTCTAGCATTCCGGACTTTGATGAAGTTGTGATAAATGATGCCAATCGAAGCTACACACAAGATGCATTTTATGCCTTTTGGACATCATTACCAGAGTCCATGGTGGCACGAAACGCGATGTTTCAGCGCTATGACCCTACTGTGAATGCCACATATGATGACCAAGGCGCCCCTGACCACAACAGAGACCATTACCACAACAGAGACCAATACCGGAAGCAGGTCTTTTTTTACAATGACACAGCACCACTGGTGTTGGCATTAGAGTACGACACCAATGATACTTTCATGAGGAGGTTGGGTCCAGAAGGTGAGATTTTGCGGTCTTTCCTTCGTGTTCAGACACGGAGAAACATCAATTTTGAGAAGGGGGACAAAGGGTGCTATGAGGCCATGCAGGATGCTTGGAAAAATTTGTATAAAGTGGGTTATCAGCCATTCCATGCTGGTCAAATTGTCACAGTCAATCCCGAAGGCGGCCAGATATATGAGCTAGAAGATCACCACATTCTATGCCCACTGAATGAGGCTGGTATACGTAGAGGCAATCGCAACTACAACTCCATTTTTGACACCAAGAACCCCAATACGACGGATGAATGGAATTCGCACTCCAACCCTAGTCGGTTGCTTCCTGCAAACAAGGTCATCTTTTTGTCAGACTGTGCAAGCCTGACACTAACACCAGCAAAATCTGATATCCCATACCTGGGCTTACCACACCAAGAATGTGTTCCTTCAGAGTCCTGTACAGAGCAGCTTGTGACGACTGCAAACTTGCCACTTTTGAACAATTTCGTGAGCGCTGCAAAAACTGAGCATGCTCTGGCAGACGGCATGATCTTGAACACAGTGCCGATGAGCTATGATGACCTGAATGCGCTGTACACAGGCTTGCTAGCAGGTGCAGTGGGGTGCTGCGTGACTCTTTTGGCAAGTGTTGTTGGCCTAATATTGATAGAGGTGTACAATGTTCATCGCAGCTGGGTGTCCAGTAGCTCCAAAGGCAAATCCAATTGCAACCGTTGTGTGTAATGTTGATTCTGTATGGTCTGCAATCTGCAGCTTGCCAAGAAGTATCCCTGAATTAATTACAAGTGGCAGACGTGTAAATTATAGTAGACTTAGTAGGAGACAATGTCTCAGCGCCCTGTCCTTGGCTTCATCTGCAACAATACTGCCACCCTTTTAGTACATACTTACATGCTCTTCGCACCAACTGTTCAATTTGAGAGAACGCAACGAAATTGCCTGTCATCTGACTCCATTATACTCACACATGTATTCAACTCAGCCTGTCATCCAGGCAACACTGGAAATAATTTTCTTGTCAATTAGGCACAAGCAATACCAGAAGCAAAATGGGTGCCTTTGGACAAAACCACATAATCCTCTAAGAAGTTCCAGCCACGTTCTCCTTGCATTCTTGGCAGGTGAGCAATAGTTGCAGTGCCAAATCCGTATGTTTGGAAAAAACCTCTCAAACCCCTTCAACAATTCTCATTCCAAAATGTTACAGTGATGTCTGCACATGACACCTGTCACCAGTCCGCTGCTGCCTCCGGCCCAAGAGCAGGGTTGACACTTACGTTTGCTTGTCATTGCTGAGGCTGTCAAGGTACTTGGGCACACTCTCTGGCCAGGCACACCGAGCCTGTATTGGCTTGCTGACTTCAGGCTTGAGCTCCTCAATTCTAAGCCATCCTGATCATTACTTCACTATACCGCCGCTTGCAGGTGCCTGGCAACTTTCCGTTTGCGTGATATGTGCTGTATGCCCGCCTCCAGCGTCTCGTAGAACAGGGTCTCCTCAGCATTGACGCCGCCCTGCAAACCCACGGATACCCGCTCATCCCTAAATCCAAGAAAATTCCACGGAGTGTACTGATGGATGTCAAACAAGCAGCACCAGCATCAGTATTGCGAGCTTCACAGTCTGTTCTGCATCGAGCACAGCATGACACCACCATTGCATGCAAGTAAATGGGACTGCAGTGCAGACTTCGGCCCGGCTGATGTTTCTAAAAAGCCTGAAAGGAAGGAGCCATTGCAATTTTTGAAAGGGCATTACCTGCAGCTGTTCGCGGTCTGAGATCTGCCCGCGCCGGTGCGCTTCAGCCGATTGATCGCAGCTGGTGCCAAGCGCATGCTCTATGAACACAACAGCCATCGCGTTGGCCCACTCAAACCAGGGCCGCGTGCACACCTGCACAGCACCAGTACACGCCAGGATGTTAGACTTCTGCAGCAGCAGCCAAGGCATTTTTTGTGTTTAGGAAGTCCCACCTTGCGGTGCAGAGTTCTGTGCTTCAGACAGTGCAGTGCTCTGTCTCAAGAGGCATGCACCGATTGGCAGCGGTTTAATTCTCACCTCTGGGTTATTGACATTGACGCTCTCATGCATGAGCCTTGTGCCGCACTGTGTGGCCAGCAGCTGCCGCAGCTGGAACGCCCTCTCCTCAGCATCTGCTGTTGTGAGGCCCTGTGCGCCACACACCCTGATCAGAAGACTTGCATCGTTTTGCAGGTTGGCAGCCCTGAAATTGCTCAAGTGTTAAGGAATCCTTGGTAAACCTTATTAAGAGACCTCTAAAAAGTGACCAACCCCAATCTAACAGGCATTCTGGGCATTCTTTAGCTAAGATATTTAAGGGTTTTGAGTTCAATCAATAACTGGAGAAAATCTGATTAATGCCATTTTGCCAACCATGTCTGTGTGCGCATGCAGCGTGCCATCCTCCTCAGCATCACAGAAACTTCTGCACCTCATCTCCTGAGGAAGCCTTCAAGGAGCACATAGCCCCGCATTGCTGCAGGTGACTCGTCAGACGCCAACCAAATAAATGAAGAGGTGGCAATCTTACAACGTCTCCGATTAATCTTAAATGAACAACAGCTCATTGCAACAGCACCTGCACGGCCATGGCCAGAGGCCACACGTGGCCAGAAGGGGTGTGGGGAGAGCCAAGGCCACGGAGCGCGCTGCCCTCAAAGTACCAGGGATTTTTGCGGCTGAGGATGCGCGCCCGCGTGGCCGCATAAATGCTAGCGTTGTAATGCGCATAGCCCAGCAGGGGAATGCTGAGCAGTGAGGGCACGTTTGGGTCGTCAAAGTCTGCCAGGCTGTTCCCTCTGCCATCCACCTGCGCGGCAGGTCACAATGATTGAGGCAGCATACTTGATTGCGCACTTCAGTGGCAGATACTTGAGTTTAGGAATACATATGTGCAGCGTAAACATATGAAGTAGACCTGGCATGTGTTTGTGGCCCAGAAGTTGGCATACAGGGACCTTGAGCTGTTGACATCTCAGGCATCCTTCTCAACAACTTGCAAAGTCTTGCTGTGATTAGCGCATGTCCTTGAGCACTGTTCACATCCACTTTTGAATGAGACATGCAGGCTCACCTCATAGGCGTACACCCTGACGCCGTCCTGCGTTTCCACTGCGCCCCACGTGTCAATCCCCTGCCGGATTTCGGCAGCCAGCCGAGCCGCGCGCTCCCCAAGGCTGGCCGATCGCCACACACGGTCATTCAGCGTCACCGCTCGTTGCAGCGCGCCGGCCGCGTACATGTTGACCGGCACGTTGTAGCCGAACACCTGCGGGTCGTCGCTCGGGCGGTAGCCGCTCCAGGACATGCCTGGCAGACGTGATTAGCAGGTTACTGTATCGTTTTGGATGTAGTGGTCTTAAGTGAAGCTTCCTGAATGTCTGCTACGTGCACCTGAGAGGACCCGTTGACCGTCTTGGCTGAAGTCATCACCCCAAGTCTATAAGCGCCCTATTGTGATTCAGGGACTCCCGGCATAGTTTCTCCAATTGGGTACAGAATATGCCAGCAGCATAATCCATTTACGCGCAATATATCGCGTAAGCGCAATACATGCTAAAGTCATGCCAGGCCAGATCTTCCAAGCATCAGACTTGCCAAAGCCTGGAATTATGACGTTTGCCAGGCTGGCACGCTGAGTCACGCACGCACCAGTGTAGGCGGACGGGTGCCCCTTTCCGCCACGCGGCAGCTCCGAGTAGCGGTAGGACGATGCTTCCTCATGGTGCTGCTCTGTCTGCCATGTGCGCACCATCAAGGCCACCGCATCCACTATCACCGTCTCATTCAAGAACCTGCAACGGTAGAAATTTAACAGATCACACATTTTGATCAATTACATGAGCAGAAGCAAGGATAGAAAAAGATACCATTAGATCTGTAAAGCTGTCAAGCAAAGGCAGGAGACTCTAAGTCAGCATTGAGTCCTCTGGCTTAATTCACGATCCACTGGCGAGGGCATTAGCGGGCATTTAATATCTATGCATATTAGAGTCTGTGATATTTCTTGGAACCATGCACTGTGCAGCCACTGCTACCGCACCTTTCAGCCGCAAAAAGGCCCGGAGTTGTGTAGTAATTCCAAAGCATGTTGATGAAGTATGCGCCGCTGTCGAGCTCATAATTTCGCGTGGCTACCCACCCGCCGCGGCCGATGCGCCGGTGAGCCGCCTCGACCGCGTCTCGGTCTCTCCAGCGCTGGCTGAATGCATTCGCGTACGGATCCTGTTCACAATTGCGTGCATGCAAAACCTCACAGCTGGGCCAGCATGCCTTTGAATCCAGCCCTTGCAGCAGCATAACAGGCAGCAAATTCTATGACTATGCACACATGGCAATGCCTGCATGCCTGCCTGCCCCCACATGCATGTGCACACTCACAAGAACCCGGGCTGTGTTGGTGAAGGTCACGCTTGCCTTTAGAGATTCATAAATTTTGATAGCGCTGCTGCAACACACATAGCCTTGGAAGGCTGTCAAGGGGGTCAAAACGTCACAGAGTGACAATGATAATAAGTCTTTATGAGTCGCACACAAGGGAGCTTGCCTGCAGGATGTAGAAGGCTTGCGCGCGGATGGCCCCCTCAATGACACGGCGCAGCGCCGGCCGCTGGGCGATGCGTGGGAAATAGATGGAGAGCTGCACTGCGCTGTCGCGGATCCACATGTCGTCAATGTCCCCAGTCGCCACAAACACCAGCTCCCCTGAACCCTTGACCTGTCAACAGGGTAGGTAAGGTAGTTAGTGCCCCTTTAGACAGATCCGGGACTGTTTTCAAGCCCCCGTGCTGTAATGTCAGGTACAGATAGACCCCAAGTTAAGGTCAAGCTGGTGCCTTGGGGTCCAGTGGACTGCATAACGGATCACAGCATGTCTGAGGCTCAAGCACAAATAATGTTGCTGCTCGACACATTAGGGTGAGTATGCAATGAAGCCCAAATGAGCGCCCATAGAGCTTGACTACCAGGTTGTGGTACCTTGATAGCTCTGGTCAGGGAGTTGTACAGACATCGCCCACAGAGGCTCAGCAGCTCTTCCTGTTCTGTTGCAGTGAGCAGCCTGCAAGCAGACGTGAGAACAATCAAGATGCATGCGCCCAATTATCACCTCTGAATGCACCTGCAGTGCCGACGCGTGTTTGAGTTTCATTGTCAAGAGCTTGAGCCTTTAGGCAATTTGGCAAAAGAGTCCTACTCTGTCAGGTTTGTATTTGAGGTGCCGTTTGGTTGGGGTGCCCTGGCCCATATCTCCGGCTGTTCCGATAGTTGATTGTTCTGTCCTGCTCCATACTTCACTTTCACCTGTGCAGATGTACAGGCCTTATTTCTCGGGTGGGTGCCTGCAACATGGTGTGAAACCATGAGCATTGAAGGGGAGCCTGGCAAAGAGTGAGAGTCACCTTGATGAGCGCATATGGACTGCTCGAGATGGCCCAATCTTGCAGCCAGTAAAGGCTTGGCCCTATCAACTGGGCACTGAGGACGACTACCAGGCCCCCAAGATTGAGGGCGATGACACAAAGGATAGCTCTGCGGGCCCAACCTAGCCTTTCTTGAGGATCATCCTCCGCTAAAAGCTTTGCCATGACAACCTAGTGGCAGGAGCCTCTGTTCACTCTAGATACGTTGTGACAGTCTTGGTGCAGATTACATATTGAGCCTGCAGCTCCAGAAACACTGCACAGCAGCTTGCAACGGGAGAAAGCCCACAATCGTCACATCCAGCACAATAATCTTCTTCTACAGATCAAGTGATTGCAACGAAGTGTGAGCTGGCTGTGTCATCCGAAATACATGGCAGACTGCCCATAAAACTCTCCACTGACGTTGCAGAATTTTGCCCATGGCATTCGATGTAGATGGTGAGATTGATATCCCATAAAAGGAAAATATGGCCATATTTGGAATTGATATCGGGGTCAGGGACCGAGAAGACACCTCAACTATCGAGAAATCGCGTTATATACATGTATCATTTTGCCGTTTCTTGTTTCATCGCTATCGAGCTTCAGCACCTGATCACCTTAAGATATATAAAACCGTAAGGATCTCACACTTTCTCGTCTGTGCAATCATCGAATGCTGCCGCGACAACCGTCCCGCCAGTGTGCACGCTGACGTCATCCACGTGCCATTGATCGTGATTGGGAGACTGGGGGTATCCGTGAGTACTGGTTACTATACCCCCATGGGAGACAAGACTTAATTAGCATGACACCACAACTTGAAAGCATCCCAACACATCACTGCGGGTAAAGGTTTCAGCAGTCCTGTGCTGGCCCATTCGCGGCCCCAAGGTGACATCATCGATGCAAATTTAAATCAGCTTATGGGAAGCATATGCGTGTGCCACAGTGATGATCACAGCGCGATCACAAACATCGCAATTGTTGCAATATTCATTTACCTAGTAGTACTCGCGACTTCAAAGGAGATTTTGATTTTGGGCCACAGCTTCTGAGCCACCCTGAAGGCCAGGCATAGTATGCTGTAGCTTTTGCATACGCGCACAAGATAATGCATCACCTTGTGCGCGCGCTTGAGAATGCCATTAGATTCATCAAAAATCTGCATGCACGGATGCAGCAACAAGGTTTGCAAGGAAAGCATTCCCCTTCATTTAGCTCTGTAGATCTTGGGAATTCTGTAGCTTACATCCACAGCCAAACCATGTGCGTGACATGCACCGAGCATGCGCATGTAAAAGCCGATATATTACATGAAGCACCTTAGCACCGTACCAAAACCCGTTTTGAATTCGATCTTCATGAAAGGCACTCTCAATCTACCGTCCGCCTTAATCTTAGACAGCATTTCTCAGGGATACCTGAAGCTCCTTAGGTGTCCCAGAAACAGCTTAAGTGACCGTCGCAGGTCCTTATAAGGTCCTTGTAATTACCATACATATCAGCGACAATGAAACGTGCGCTACTAAAGTGTAAGATGCACTGGTGCACTCCACTTTCATTCACCCGCATTAAGGCACATACGATTGAACTCTGAGGTCCAATTTGGTAAAACCTGCAAATCCTGTCCTAATTTGGCTGACGGCAGCACACAAATGCAGAAAGCTCCTATGTTGATACACGTCACATTGCAGTGCCCAGTCAATACTGTACAGCAGGAAATCAGCAGCTTGTGGAGAACCAGTTCTACGCTAAAAGCATCCGCCAAAACCACTTGACACGCAGAAGCGCCACTCGTGCAGAACGCGCAAGCATGTGTGAAGAACCATCTCACAGCTCAGCCATCGTCTACACCACAAAGGCAAAGCATGAGGAGTGGAGAGACACACACCAGCGCCGATCAAATGTCAAAGAAGCCTTCCTTCACTAATGCATTCATTGCCATAGAAAGATGAGGTGACCACCCCTGATGGACTCGACTAAGCAAATTGGTACCCCGGCAGAATCGACCAACGGATTGTGTGGTTCTTCTGCAGCACCAATGATTGCTTGCCAGGGAGGATGTTTCCAATTTCTCAGATATCAAATTTGCAAACCCCATCATGCTGACCATCTGGAGGCTCTGCTACCTTGCAGAGTGAGCTGCTGGGGAGGGTGTCAGATGGCGGGCAGCCAGGCACAGCGCATGGAGACGTGGCCGCAGGGGCGCACTTGGCCCAGCTTGTCCGGCCGCATCAGCTTCCACGTGCCACTCGCCTTCCCTGCACCAGCACAAGCTGCGATGTTCTAGCGGCAGGCACTCGATTTCAAATGCCAAGTAGTTTGGATGCCACACTGGACAGTCACGGCAACTTCCACAAACGTCCAGATTTTCAGCAGAGGGATTCAATTCTGGCTTATGAGGAGAGGCTGATTCCCCTCTGGAATGACTCTGAATTTTCCTGGGTTAAGGACAGAGCAAGGGGAGGCAGCTCGCCTGCAGAGAAGATATCAGCGAGGGGCAGGCGCGCGCTGGCGACCACAGAGATTTCGCTCTCCACTGTCTCGCTGCCAAAGGGGATCCAGTTCTCCCAGATGCGCGACGCCAGCGTCTTCGTGGCATCCCCAATCGACACCTGGCCAACATACAATACGTGGCATCAAACACCTACCAAGGACAAACCTCCCTTCTGAGCTCTGGCAACTTGGAAAGGCTGAGTACTCCTGAGCTGTGGCGCAGGTTTAGCTTCTACCCATCTCCTCTCTTTCCAGACTGAAAGTGACTGATTGCCCCATGGACAAAGCAACGGCTGTCTTCAAGTATCCATGCCATGCAAGTCATGTACCATAATGGCCCCACTTGGAGGTCATCTGAGGCCTCAGGGTTCGAGAAACCAAAACTTTGACCACCTAATGCCATGGGACTAGCTTAGCAGCCTGGATCAACTCGAAAGGGACGTGCCTTGATGTCGTCATAGAGGGTGGGTAGCTCCAGCGCGAAGCAGCAGCGGTAGTTCCACTCACATCGGCCGCTGGGCGTTCCAGTGGCCAGCTGCGAGCGGTGCGTCTGCACAGGAGACACATATTGCTTAAACATGTTGCTCGCAGTTCCGAGCACATCTGAACATTGAAATCACTCCTTCAGAACTCCGCACTACGATTGCAATCAACTCGGGTAAGGCGGGTGCAGTGGCCTTAGAGGGCTTGCTGGTGCAATAGGCAATACCATTGCAGCAGAACAGCATGCATGCAAAGTGCCAGGATTGGGAGACGCTTGAAAGAATCTGCAACAGAGCGTCTGGAGATATTTCTCATGCGGCCAGACCTGCAGGCCGAGGCGGATGCTGACAGCGGGCACGCCCAGCTTGACCTCGGTGATGCTGCTGGCCAGGAGCATGACGGCCAGGCAGCCCAGCACGCGCGGCTGCCGCACCGGCACCGGATCCGGTACAGACCCCTCACCCTCCGTTGCCTTGTCAGCATCTGACCTTCTGGGCACGATTTTGTCGGGGTACCTTCAGATGCACACACACTCGGCCGTCAACCTTTGCAGGTCCTGTGAGCCTTAAGCAAAGATTGATTATTGCATAAGGTAGAGGTCACCATGAATAGAAAAATGCTTCGTGGTTACATGGTAGCTATCCAATTGAAATGACAGGCACAATCAAGGAAAAAAGCCCAGACACCTATTTTACAGTGGAAGCCAAAGGCAACGTGGCATCTGCACTGGATTGAATTGAAGGAAGAAAAAGCCGAAGACATCAAATTACTCCAGCGTTAGTGACGGCCAGATATTGCTGGAGTCTGCAGGCGCACCTGTAAGGCAGGGGTTTGTCGGAGACAGGATGGAAGCTGAGCTGCAGGCGGATGGCGCCCGCAACGCCCAGCTTGCTGCGTCGCAAGCGCGAGCTGCGGCCGCCGGAGGAGCGCTTGCTCAGCCGCGCTGACAGTCGCTCTCTCGACATCTGGCGCTGCTTGGGCGCTGGGGCCTCACTGGCAGCTGCTTTTGCCGAGCCTGTCGGAGCACCCTTCTGACTCAGAACAGTGACTACACGACTGGTGGACTTGCACGTATGGAACACACGCACGGAGGTGATGAGGTGGCACTCTGCTAGCAGGGCGCCTTATTCCAGCTGGAGTGCTCACGGATAAATTGCCACCCAGCCAACTGCAACATATGGAGGAAGCGGCTCGTGCAATTGTGGTCAGGCAGCACTCTGAATTGGCTCGTAGGCTTGAGCTCACCCTGGTGCCGGTACTTTGGTGCTGGTATTTTGGGGTGTGCACCGTCAACATGGCACAAAGAACCAGCACAGGGATTAAGTTCAAGCATACAGGCTTATTCGTTTTAGATGATTGGGACAGGAAGGCAAGTGAATGATCACCTGTGCTTGTCGGGCTGTCTCTCCAAAGTGAGAACCTCTTCCTGAACCTGCCTTTTGGTTGCTCTGTATCCGTCTGATGCCAATCAAAGAGCGACAGCGACGAGTGATTGCTTTTGGCAGCCTGCATGCACAGGAATGCCAAATAATTAGCACCTTAGTGCAGGTTTCACAATTTTTAATAGCAACAGAAAAAATTCATGTGCTCAACACCGTGCACTGCAAGCCATGAGATACAGGTAATTGGACGTGCCTGAGCAGAGGTGGAAGGCAGTTCAGAGTCGCTGGCATAGTCCTCTGCTCCAGAATCGCCGGCGCTCAATGCCTGCTGCCTTGGAGACGAGCCTGTGTTTACAAGGACATCATATCAGAACCACTTGGTAAAGGACAAAGGAGGTCTGGTGCTGGGGCAATATTCTACGAGGAATATGTGATGGGCAACCTTGCTGGTATAAGCAGGCTAGCAAAGAGCAAATAGCAGAGGTGAAGTGGCATGCCTGCAGGGCCATCCTCGGTCTCGTCTGAGGAGCGGCGCTCTGAGGGTGTGCGAATGAAGAGGTTGCTGAAGCCCTCTGCCGCGTCCTCCACCAGGGTGGACAGGCTTGGCAGCGTCGGAAAGAAGCTCTCCGGAGCAGCATGGATGCCGCCTGTTGGGACCATTGTAGGCCAAATTAGGTAAGCCTTCGTTTTGAGTCAAGTATAGGAGTTCTTGTCGTTCAGCAGGCATGCTGCAATGAAAACGTGCTGAGAGGAGGTACGCAAGCATTGGGCAATAGTGAATTACCATGGGCATTGACGGGCAGCAATGGCAACCATGCACCCTCCTCCGCGCAGGCAGCCAGCGCCGCTTCATGGGCTGCACAGCACACCAAGCTTTGGTGAGTAGCTGAATCTTGAAAGTGTAAGAACATGGCTGATGGCTCACACAGATGCAGGTGAGGGAGCCCAGCCCCTGCAGCAAGACAGAGTCTCATGTGACTCTTGCTCAGTCAGGAAAACCCTTTCACCAACATTTAGGCAGAAAATGTTTGGCACTTGTTAGAAATGCTCTGATCAAGCACCTGCGATGGCACCTTCACCAAGGAAAGCACGCAGTGACTAAGATTGGAAAGACCACCTCAAGAGACATGAATGTCACAGTACCGGAAAATTAGAATGAGCACCTGTACGGTTGGGGGTGTGGGTGGGGAGGGAGGGCATCATCCTTAAGGGGCTGGGGTTGATGACGTCCTCGGGGTTGCGCCCCTCCGCGCCAACAGCCATGGCCTCCACTGCCCACCCCATGGCGCTGCCGGAGGGGCATGCGGTCGGCGAGTCCAGCGCCTCTGCCAGGCCCTCGTGGTGCCTCTGCGCGCTCGGCGACGCGCCTGCAACACGCACGCATGATAATTTAAAAGAATAGAGTGATATACTCACGCTTTCACTGACGCTCCACTGCACGCCATCCTCTTCTCACATCATCACGTGACAGAAATTGGTTGGGTGCGTCAACAACCACTGGAGCATGAAGATTTGCTGAGGGCACTAGCTTGCAGCCTGACACAGGGTTTGTCTGACAAGTTGTATACACTGCTTCTGATTACCTTGTGGATAGCCAGAGAACTTGGGAAATCTGCAGAGGGGGTGCACAAGATTGAGTGTCCACTCCAGAGTGATGTGCGGAAATCACCTGGACTGGAGGATGGTATGGGGCCGGCAGTGGCTGCAATGTGTCCTTCATCGGCGCCGTGCCCTTCTTCTGTCACGGTACACACCTACAAGCAATTCATCCCAACACACCTCTTGAGGGCCCCAGATCAAAAGGTACTGCTGCTCCATACCTAGTGAGCACATGCTCGAGCGCAAGGCCTGGGAGCTTAAACAGCAGTGCGTGGCTTAGCTTGGGGTTTTCTCAATGCATCTTGGCTGCAATGCGTGCTCTTGCATGCATAAATATCTCCTTGCGTGGATGGTACGGTGCGCACATGACAAATGCACATTCATGTCTCAGCACAAGCATGCCGTGAGAGGCCATGTCAAACATCAAAGCCTCACCGGGGATGCCAGGTGCTCTTCAGACAGGGAGCGCTTGTAGGACTTTAATGCAGCCTTCCTGGCAGCGCGAGATGTGTCGCTGTGCGAGCGCCAGCTGCCCGGGGGGCACTTAGGCGGTTTACCCGCCGCGGCCTCCGATAAAAACGGCGCTGACGTGGCTGGCGCTGAGTCGCTGCGCAGATCGGGCCGTAGCTCCTCCGCGTCGCCAGCATCCGCTGTTGATGCCGGCTCGCTCTCTCGCCTGCGCTTGGCAGCCATGCTTACTATTGGTTCTCTTCTCGGAAAGACCATAAGCAACGATCTGCTGTGGTGCTCAATAATACACACCGAGTCGCCACACCCTCAAGTAAATTCCCTGCTATGTGCGTGGAATAGGCGGCGCACGTTTTGCAGTTGCAGAGGGTTACTTGTATGCCGAGTAAACTTGCGTGGGGGGTGACGAGCAGTGGCCAGAACAGCATGCCGCATCTTGTTTTAGCTTGCTCTCAACTGCCTATTTTTGTGCTCAGAGATTTTGAAATCGATAGCAGTCTTCAGGCAATTGCCTTCTGTGATGCTGAAAGGTGTCGTCAGGATTGACCATGCCATCAAGAACGTGTGCAAGGCTAACAGAAGCTCGACCAGAACAGCATGACGCACCTGAGGTGGTCTTCTGCGCGCTGCGAGGCCACGCGTTCGCGCGCGCGCTGCGAGGCCTGGCGCAGCTTGTAGGCGATCTTGGCAGCAGACGCCAGTCGCATGCCACGCGGTCGCGCCGCCTCGCGCATGATCTCCTTTATGGGGATGTCCACGCGGCCCAGCGGCACATCCGCCGCGTGGTCGCCTGCCCAACCAAACAGGTCACACCTCATGATCAAATTGCCTACTGTGCCCCAAACTCACTTTGCTGCCTGGTGAGCAAGCATCTGGTGGTCTTGGCAGCAGCAGCCAGGGTGGCACCATCCAGCAAGAGTCCCAAGAGGTACAACTGCTGCTTCTCGAATTAGGCAGAAGACTGCCTACCACCAAAAGACAGGCTTTGCACTTTTCAGGACTCTGCTTAGGAGGAGGAGAAGGAGAATAGCAGTAAACTCAGGGCGTCATGCACATCTCCGCAGAGCAATTCCACATCTCATAACATGGGGCGCATGCTCACCGTTGCTGCCGGAGGCGTGCACGACGACAACTTCGAGGACCTGCTCGGTGCTGCCGACGCAGAGGTGGAAGGCCTCGCGCCAGTGCGGGTGCGTCGTCCCCTGCTTCCCACTCGTGCTCGCACTCTGCGTCCCAGTGTCCACCGGACCGCTGCAGTACAACCAGCGCAGCACCATCAGTGAGCAGCGACAAGACACCTGTGTATGGCTGCTGTCATGGCAAGACAAAGGACTAGGCCTGAAGAAGGCTGGGTCGAACCCACTTGTAGCAGCGGGTGCCATTATGGAGATCAGGATGTCCAAGGGGTGAACACCTGTGGGGCCGTACTGCCAGGCATGTGTAGGGGTCCAGGGGCTTCTCCACTCGTCGAAGGCGTGACAGACGCTGCGGCAGCTTTGCCTCAATCACCTGCAGCCGCCACTTGCTGTCACGGGATGCCAGCATTGCAAGGAATAATTTCTTGCTGAAGCCACTCTTCAAGAAATAACTGAATGCTGCAGTGGGTGGCAGAGATCCACCTGGACTGTAAGAATGCCATGTGGTGCCGCAATCTCATGCTCATCAGAGCTGGGCATCATGAAGGGTATCTGCGCCACTCGCGGCCTGCATTCACACGCCCGCTCTTTCAACATTGCATATGCAAGGGTAGATACCCTTGGCGCTATGCGTGCTTCTTCGCAACGCTGCTTCAAGCAATGTGTCTTTATTGGCCTGCAGGAAGTTCAACTCACCAGATCATCTGGTCGATGAAGACCTCCATCAGGCTGGCCTGCAGGTAGGACGACAGCGCCGGCACCGACATTATATCCGGGCCAGCCACCAGCCTGCGCAAGTAAATTGCCTTCTTCATCATATTCTTCTCAAATTCACTTCTCACCATTTACAGAACCAATGCCTTCTCAATGCAATTTCATCCATTGCGGCATCTGAATATGCATTTCTTGAATGATGAGGCTTCCAAGCAGCCAAGTGAGAGCTCTCAGCAGAACAACGGAGACAGGGGGTGCAGCCCAATGCCTGAGGTCAAAGTCGATGTAAGGCTGGGCCATGAGGGAGAGGGAGATGCCGCCTATGAAGGGGAGATCATCCAGAACGGGGGAGAGGCTGACGCGCATGATGGCGCTGATCTGCACCTGCCGCATGCGCACCGCCATTACCGGCGTCATGTTCACCGCAGGCAGCACCTTCAGCTTGCCTGCAACACACACACGGGAAAAATCCTCAAAACACTCTCTTATGCCGTTGAATCACCGCCTCTCTGCATGCTGCCATCTGCCCATGACCTGGAACTTCTGCAGAGGTGTTTCCACATTTTGAAAGTGGTGTGAACTTGGTCCGGCTCCCTGCGGTACAGGATGAGCATGTTGCCGTGAAGACTGATTGTGCATGTAGATGTTGGCGCACCTATTTTGACGGCGTTGGTGATCCATTTCGTGGACGGCTCCAGCTTGAGCAGCACGTCCGGCTCGCCCGCCCACCTCACGTCAACGTCCAACTCTGCCGCAGCACACAGCCACTATCAAACATCATATGCGGATAATGGCGCTCCACCATTCTCAAGTGCAAATACAAAGCAACCTTTTCTGTTACCGGCTTAACAGTGTCATCAGTGTCATGTGCAGGGGTGTGGACAGGATCCCAGGCCCAAGTATTCAGGCAGGGGTGACCAGCCATTGTCAAGGGAGACACGGTATTCACCGATGGACACATGCTGGTTGGCGTGGAAGGAGGGCACAATGCGCACGCCCAGGATGGACATGGGCACCAGGCCGAACGAGAGCCGCTCAAAGTACATGCCGCTGACCACTGCCGGGGAGAAATCGCGCATGTAGGGCTCCAGCTCATCCTTGATCAAGCTGCACCGTCACACGAGGCATGGCTGACTGGACTGCATCTAATTGCGGATCTAGTATCAGTTAGAGATGATGCCAACCAATCAAATTGACTGATGAAGGGATGCCATGGGCACTTTTCCGACATGCAGGGACTCAAGAAGGACACAACTGCAGACTTTTCCATAGACATCAATGGCATGAAGTTCAGGAGCCGTACTTGCAGAGCGCTGTGTCAAATGCAGGCCAGAGCATCTGGAGGGCATCGTTGAGAAACCTGTTTGGCAGAATACTTGAGCTGGTCAGTCTAGGGCAGATAATAAGAACGACCTGCAGATATTGATCACAGTGATAGGGCATAGGTCTGCATACATAAGAATAGCATTGGAGACATTGGAGACGGCGTACTTGGCTCTTTCATAGTCGCTGAACTGCGGAGCAACAAGCAAAGCAGCACTCAGTATCTTTTGTGTGTTCAAAAAGACAGAATTGCAATGGCAAAGGCAACACATGCCCGCAAGCTGACTGAAAATGACTTACTTTGACCCATGAGGGAAGGTTCTTCATGACATACTTCAGCCCATCCTCATCCAAATCTGTCAACAGCCGCACTGTAGCAGCAAAGCGTGACCTTCTCCAAGCCTTGATCCCTGTCAGCATTAATCACACACTTATCATACAAGTACCTAGATAGAGGCACTGCATACTAGGCAGGTCTGATACATACCAAAGGCCTTCTGGAGCCTTCGTGCATTATAAAACCCAAGTACCGTACGTTTGGCAACAAGTAGCAGTACTATGAGAAAATCTCCAAAGCAGTCTTCTGTCAATTAATATTCGACCCTAACATCTACGACTCGTCTTGGGCCCCTCCAAGTGCTGGCATGTGATTGTTGAAATGGGGTAATAAACATACCGGCATAAAGAAAGCATGCATTCGAGGCAAGAAGAAGCGACTGTATTGTCACAGATCCGCCCGCCCCTATCACTTTGCTGATCATGAAGTGAGTGACAGCGGCAGCTGTCTTGGTACATGCCCCCAGCACACGTATGCCGACACCCAGCGCATGATTGAGAGACCGCATTCCCACCACGTATCCAGCTGTGGAGTGTCAACGCATCTGATGAGGCTATTGACTGAGATTCCAAGCACGGTTTTGGCCAGAACTAGCAGAGTGAGTCCTACAATGTCATGACGCGGTATTTCTCCAGTTAAACACTATATACAGGGAGAATGCCCATTCATCCAATGCTACCTACAGCTCAGAAACAGTATCTCTAACGTTCACAGACTCACTATTCCAAGAGCTCGCGTGCTTGCGAAACTGGAGGAAGCCCTAAGCCCTGCAAAATGAAACCCTACTGCGTGACGTGGCCGCTTACGTGAGTGATGGCATGGATGGCTCCAGCTTCTCCTCCCTCCAGACCACGATTAAAACACGGAATGGTATTGTACTACCTTGTTAGCTAAGCTGTATAGTAGAGAGGACCAGCAGCGTAGTTTTTTGCTGTTTCGTTTGACGAAATCCTTGGGTCATCTCAGGCGTATTTTCTGCTAGCAACTGGAAATTCCCCGATGCGCCAGATCCCATTGGTAGGAAAGCGATCTCTCGATTTTTATCGTGGATTGAATAGGTCTCAATCCGCGATTCTGCCCATACACACCCGTAGGACATTTTCAGAAAGTGCTGGAGACGGAGATGGAACTTTCAGACGCGTCCAGCAATTGTACGTATCCCTTCATTCCTGATAAACTCATCGTTTTCCGTTAGCATTTTGATCCTTAGTGTTCAGAATATGAAGCTATAAGGCAACATGCAAAGCACCAGATCTGTCGTTGCATTCTGTAACTGAATAGCATCCTAACTCTGATGTCTACTATGTATCGTTATGGGATCCCCGTGCTCTTTCAGATTAAGAGTATGGTCGTTTCTTGATGTATCTCGCTGAACTTGAGGTGGGCTGGTTCTGGGCATGCAGCATATCAGGGCTGTCAGGAGGGAGCGAACGGAAGGGAGACAAGGAGGATGCAGCAGCTGGAGTGCTGGTGCCATCCAGCCCGGAGTCGCGCCACAGAGAGGTGGGAGTTCTATCTCGAGTCACAACCATTTGCATGCACACGTCTGATGCCCAGCAACTATTAGGCAGCGACAAACATGCAGCTCCAAGGGGAAGGGGAATGACCCATTAGCGCCATGTGAAAGTCATAAGCAGGGCAGCATGCGCAGGTGCTCGCAATACCTCTGCCGCGACGGCCGCTTTTCCCGGGCAACATCATGCCGGTCTCCGTGCAGAACCCCAAGCTGGTCAAGGAGCTGCTGGAGCTGAAGCGCACCAGGTAGCTTTGTGACACCATGCTCTGTATGCGCATGCAATGCATGCAGCAGTCCATCCGTTGGCACGCATGTTGCCCATTGATGCCTTGCAGTGGCTGGTACAGCAAAGTGGCGATATCTTGTCAGTCTTTATGATCCACATGCTTGGCTCCTGTGGTGGGTGTTCCCATGTCCGGTCACGTTGGTAGCTTCGGGTGAGGGTGAGGGCCAAAATGTTGACCGGTCTTGTGCAACGATTGCAGTGGGCAGGCGTATGTGGGGGCGTTCCTGCGGGTGTCGGCAGTCTCGCCGCAGGGCATAGAGGGGGTGCTGCAGTCCGAGAGTGCAGCCTCGAGCGACTCAAATGGGTCGGCAGCAGAGGCGAAGGATGCAGATCTGCAGACGGTGGGCACTTTTTGCCAGGTGCACCACATCTCGGAGATGGAGTCTGGCAACGCCCAGATGCTGCTGCTGGGACACCGCCGGCTGAAGCGCCTGCACACGGTGAGAACACCTTCGCACTTGTCCAATGCACTGCTTTAAAATGTCTGGCCTGTAGCTCCCTGCACACAAATTTCACCAAAGCAACCTGTGATAACTATATTGGAGGACACGGCTGCCATGATTTTCACACACATACAACATATCAGAAAGGTCCTCTTTTGTGCTGGAGCGCACATTTTATGGTGCAGCAAAATTGCAAATACTATTGAGGTGGCCTGGGACCAAAACGTTCGCTGCCCATTGTGATTTAAAATCATTAGTAGAGGTGGCAAGAGTGCTGTGACTGGCCGCCCCTGCAGGTGGCAGAGGATCCGCTGAAGGTGGCGGTGGAGCACTTGAGGGACCAGCCGTATAACCCCAACGACGACCACCTCAAGGCGACCACGCTGGAGATCGTGTCCACGCTGAAGGAGCTGCTCCACCTGCACCCGCTCTACAACGAGCAGCTGCGCAGCTTTGCGGCATTCGGCGGCGACTTCCACGACCTGTCGCGCCTGGCAGACATGGGCGCCAGCCTGACGTCCGCTGACGAGGCCGCGCTGCAGGGCGTGCTCGAGGAGCTCTCCGTGCCCTCCCGGTGCGCTGTGGCAGCATTGAATGTGTCTAAAAAATGTCTGCATATGCACTTTGTCCTTTACGTAAGAGTGAAACACAGGTTGTTCTGGATGCAAGAGCATGTTTTTGGAGCAAGCCGCTGCATTCTTAAAGCTAGCCTCTTTCCTCATTCCGAAATCCTCTTGTAAACAAATAAATAAAGTTATGCTGCAGGTGTTACCATTTGACTATCCAGAGATTTGAGCGATTTTGTTTCTTTCAAATGACCAGAAACAGCACGCTGAACTTGTGTTGGTGCATGGGGGTGCAGGGCGGACGCGGTGCTGCTGCTGCTGAAGAAGGAGGTGGAGCTGTGCAAGCTGCAGGGGGAGATAGGGAAGCGCGTGGAGGAGAAGATCAGCAAGGACCAGCGCCGCTACTTCCTCATGGAGCAGCTGCGCTCCATCAAGAAAGAGCTCGGCCTCGAAAAGGACGACAAGTCCGCCCTCATCCAGCGGTGCGCCTCAGTTTCTTACCTTCCTTTCCTCCCAATCTTCTCAGTGATTGGTATGCAGGAGGTAACGATGTCTTTTACGAGGTGTGGTAATACAGAGTGCAATATGTGCCCTGCATGGAGATGCAATTCTGCACCCTTGCCAATGCAAGCCAAATCTAACGCAGATTATCGTATGCAGTCCGCATGTTCAATTGTATTACTCTTAATGAAGAGCAGAGGCTGAACAGGCACGACTGTTATGGGTGCAGGTTTGAGGAGCGGATTGAGCCGTTCAAGGACAAGGTGCCGGAGGACGTGCGGCGGGTGATAGAGGATGAGATGGCAAAGCTGTCGGGGCTGGAGCAGGCCTCCTCCGAATTCAACGTCACCCGTAATTACCTCGACTGGCTCACCTCGCTGCCCTGGGGCCAGTTCAGCGATGAGCTGCTGGACATCGAGCACGCCAGAAAGGTGCGCCCCTGGCATTGTGGGTGTCATGCATGAGAGTTTTTTTTTTTTTAAGTATGAAGTTTATATGCAGATTCCTCAAACCCCGAACCCTACAAAATGGAAAAATTGTAAATGCAAGAATTTAGGAGCTGGGCACCTCTCTTTTGATGATTGCAGGGCTCTGAGCTTTACAGGACATGCTAAAAACCGTGGGTTTCTTTGATTCTGATTTGAGCATCTCTGCTCACATCCTGGCTGTGCATGGGGTTAGGTGCTGGACGAGGACCATTATGGTCTGGAGGATGTGAAGGAGCGGGTGCTGGAGTTCATAGCGGTGGGGCGGCTGCGCGGCAGCACGCAGGGCAACATCCTGTGCCTGGTGGGGCCGCCTGGAGTGGGCAAAACATCCGTCGGCCGCTCCATCGCGCGCGCCCTCAACCGCAAGTACTACCGCTTCTCTGTCGGCGGCCTCAGCGATGTCGCCGAGATCAAGGGTGCGCTTCCTTCTTCTTATTTTAAGCACACTGTAGAGTCTCTGGCAGCTTTGTACGCAATAAGGCTCGGTTTCACCTTGTGCTCTCTAATCCATGGGCATATGGTGATTTTATCTTTCCCTGAGAAGCCCCCAAGGGATGTGTCCACCAACGGGGCCTGGTGCACTAAAAATAACTGGTCGAGTAGCAACTTTGCTGTTCCAGGTCACCGGCGGACGTATGTGGGAGCCATGCCGGGCAAGATGGTGCAGTGCCTCAAGTCCACTGGCACCAGCAACCCCCTCGTCCTCATCGACGAAATCGACAAGCTGGGCCGAGGTAGGCCCCTATATTAATTCATTCTGCCTCTGGCAGAAACATGAAACAGCTTAGAAAGAAGAGCAGCAAACCCTCACCAGAGGCAGGCTAGGTGGCGGATGCAACAGCCTGCATGCCCGACCAAGGGTACTGTTGCGCAATGGGCACTGCTGCATTCCGGGAGCATTCAGGGTGCTGCTGGGTTGCACAAATTAAGTGAAAGCCTGCCTCAGTAAGTGTCCAGCAAGGGTAACTCCGCAGTGAACTGTTTGCCACTGCCACTGCCAGAAATTGTCAGGCAGACTCTGGAAGCAACAAAGAACTGTATATGACATAGTCCTAGTTTGGTCTCTTATGGTGCAGTGAGGGTAGTAATGGTGATTTTGCGCTGCGGCAGGGTACCAGGGGGATCCTGCGAGTGCGCTGCTAGAGCTGCTGGACCCAGAGCAGAATTCGAGTTTCCTGGACCACTATCTGGACGTGCCCATTGACCTCTCCAAGGTCCTCTTCATGTGCACCGCCAACCTCCTCGACACCATACCCCCACCCCTCCTCGACCGCATGGAGGCACGCCCATCTGACCCCCTCTATTTTGCGCTGCCTCCAGTGTTCTACATCCAAGGGGAGACGCACCAGGATTTGGGCTCAGGCTCATGGGTTCTGCAATAAAATTGTGGTCACCCTGGACTTGTGCAGCCCTGAAGTGCTCGGCAGGTGGCAAACGTCTGGGATCTCCCAGGGTTTCGGTAATTGCTGTCTGGGTAACTGTGCAGCTTGCGTCTTGTCACCCGCTTTCTGCTCTGACATTATGCCGGCCAATTCGGGATTGGCACATCCTGCATTGCCAGATCAGGCTTTGATTGTGCAGCTGCCACCTCAATAGGCTGAGTGCAGATCAGTGTGCATGTGGCGGCCTGACGAAAATGCTCAAGCTTTGCTTTTCTATATTACTAAATTGCTGGATGTATGCCGCAGGTCATCAGGATACCGGGCTACATAGCAGATGAGAAGGTGCACATCGCGCGGCAGTACCTTGAGCCGCAGAGCATGCGCGAGTCGGGCGTGCCAGAGGCTGCTGCCTCCATCAGCGATGCTGCCATGCACACCCTCATCCACGAGTATGCCAGGCGCGCTCCCAGCTTCTTTACTGTTGAAACAATGCTAGCAGCACCTCTTTATCCAGAGCTCAGAATCAAAATTTCCTTTTTCTTAACGAAGTAAACCATCACAGTAGCCAAAAATAAAACTAGTGGGTACCAACTTTGTTGTTCTTCTCAAAAGAAGGGCGCAGACATCTGATAAACTCTTGCTAATGTGTGTCAGGGAGTCTGGGGTGCGCAACCTGAAGAAGCTGCTGGAGAAAATCTACAGGAAGGTTGCCTTCAAGCTGGTCAAACGGCAGGGCGAGCAAGCACAGACCAGCGCTGCAGGCGCTGCCACCGAGGGCGGTCCAGAACTTGAGAAGGCAGATGCTCCTTCAGGTTCAATCCAAGCTGTGTCCTGTGCAACATCACTGTATTTGGGTCTATTTTTGTCTTTTTGGGTTGTAAATACATTTTTAGGGTTCATGGGTATTTAGGGTATTACATAAAACCAATTCCAAAAGTTATTTCACTAAAAACTCCAATGAGCTGTTGTCTTGTTTTGTCAGCTAGGAGATGAGACCCGTGAGGATAGGTGCACTCTGACATATAAGGTTTTGCAGGCATTTTTTTACTTGTATTGTCCACTTGCGTTTATGGCCAGTGTCTGATTTCTGCTACGTGCAACAGGGGCGGAGAAAAGTGGCGAGCCAGAGACGCTGCCCGCAGGGTCAGCGGTTGCAGAGGAAGTGCTGAATGTTCCGCTGCCGGCTGCAGCAGCGGAACCAGCGCCCCTGCAGGACAGTGCGCCAGACTCATCTCCTAGAGATGTGGCGCTGGAGGGGGAACCGGTGACTGTGGAGGTGGATGAGCTGAAGGACTATGTGGGGCAGCCGCCCTTCACCAGCGACCGCATCTATGACGTCACCCCTGCCGGCGTCGTCATGGGCCTGGCCTGGTGCGCTGCCCAATCAAGTCATCATTGTTGCACTTTATATGAAGCACTCGTCCTGAACATAAAGCCCTTGTCCGGGATATGTGGTGGTCAGTGCACACAGGGGTGAGAGGGACTTATGCTAAGATAAGGCAGCAAGTGGTGTTTGCTTGCTTCAATTGGGGTCCTGCGTTTCAAAAGAAGAGATGTGCTGCAGGACTGCGATGGGCGGGAGCACGCTGTATGTGGAGGCAGCTTGTGTTGAGACTGGGGATGGCAAGGGCGGGCTCAGAACAACAGGTGAGCAGCATGCTGACTTTTGCTGCTCTGTAGCAGACACCATATCCTATTTTGCTCCCTGTTTCTGCTTGTCATGCTGTGTCCCAGGCGACCCTGCTTCTGTGCTTTGGCCATGAAAAGTTGCCTGTTATGGGGAGTCAGCTAGGTTTGACAAAATTCGCATCTGGCGCTGCAGGGCAGCTTGGTGATGTCATGAAGGAGAGCGCGAACATTGCGCACACCTTTGCGCGCAGCTTTGCTGCTAAGCATGGCGTGCCCGCCAAGTTCTTCAGCGACTCCTCCATCCACGTCCACGTGCCGGCCGGTGCCACGCCAAAGGATGGGCCCAGCGCTGGCTGCACGATCATCACTGCGCTGCTGTCACTGGCCCAGAACAAACCAGTCCGGCCCGACCTGGCCATGACAGGCACGCTTCTCTTTCTTCATACTTGCTTCTCAGCGCTGGTTTCAAATTAAGGGGACAAGAAGCATCTGTTTACTTTGCTGAACTGTCAGCAGCGCTGCATTGTGATACCCATGCAATTGGACGTGAGGTCTTGGCAAGCGGATTTTTATGGGGGTTTGTGTGTTTACACAGGAGAGGTCACATTGACAGGGCGCGTACTGCCAATTGGAGGTGTCAAGGAGAAAACACTCGCAGCCAGGCGAAGTGGGGTGAAGACCCTGATCTTCCCAAAGGCTAATCAGCATGACTTTGAAGAGCTGGCAGGTATGAATCTCATGCTGTGATGCGTCATGATTCCCGGGTCCACAGTGGTCATGATTTCTTATTGTTCATCTCCTGCTGCTATAATTGAGAATTGACACTTGGCCTTTCGATAATAATATATGACACGTCTTTGGCTTGCTTGCTCAGATGAGGTGAAGGCTGGATTTGAGGCGCACTTCGTGGAGACATTTCAAGAGGTGTACGACATCGCTTTTGAGGACTCGCAGCTAGAAAATGCCTCACAACAGGCGGCAAGCGCTGCATGACATTGCACCAACATCATAGGTTGCACAGACATGTTTGCAAATGTAGGACAGACCAGTGCCAATGCTATTGCTGGTTGGTATCAAACTTGCAACGTCACAATTTGGTGAAATATCCTGAAAATTGTGCAGTTTTATAGGACTGTACTCCGGACTGTTAGAATACTTGACAGGGATGACACGGCCCGACTGTATCATCCTAATTTAGCGCTTGAAGAAATTATTTGAATGCAACGGCATCAGTCGTCGGCTCCATGGTAAATAGGATTCACTTGCATTTCATATCATCATCATGAAATGATAGCACGATGCTTAGCAGCGGCCGCCAATGTTACCGTCGTAAACATCGTGGCGATTAAGAGCCATCAAGTCCTTGCACACATCACTCGATGGCCCACGACTCCTAGAATCCACTGCTTTCGTTTATGCTTGTTGGACTAAAAAGCAATGACATGGGTTCCACCAATTTAGGTACTGCAAAATTGCATACTATCAAGCACCACATGACACAATCCCATGAACGGAACCACAGCAAAGCGTACCATATTGGCATAAATGTGACTTAGTCAATCTATCAACATTTCCAGCTCCTCAGCTATGAATTATTACTTTGCTCCATATGGGTGCACACATCTTTGCTCAAGTAGAGGCGTTTAAGGGCATTGCCGAGGGTGACAAGCACGACAAGGGAGCCATTGCCCCGTGTCCGATCAAAGAAGCAAGCGCTAGCAAGCACACCTAATGCTACTCATCGCCTACCGTACCATATTGCATTCATTCTCGAAACTTGTTCCGTAAGAAATTTGCTCTAACTTAATCTGACTATCATTTTACCATCATTAATCTTCATCTCAGGATTTTTGAGTATCCCTAACTATCATCCTGCCTTGGCACTAAACCCTACAAGCATCATTGACTATCATCCAACTTTCATAAATCTTCATCTCCAGATTTTTAGGATTCTCGACTATCATCCAAGCGGGGCACTTAACCCTAAACCATCACCGAATATCATCCGGCCATCATAATTTTTTCATCTTAGGGTTCAGGGTTCAGGGTGTAGGGTTCAGGGTTTAGGGTTTAGGGTGTAGGGTGTAGGGTTTAGGGTTAAGGTTTAGGGGTTAGGGTTCAGGGTTTAGGGTTTAGGGTTTAGGGTTTAGGGTTTAGGGTTTAGGG
>JADEYI010000137.1_pt1 | contig 139167 bp, 206 predicted proteins | sample 8542331 | NCBI WGS metagenome assembly JADEYI01 (sample SAMN16510988, study PRJNA670497) | mine drainage metagenome | isolation source: biofilm near Copperflume 1 | place: Germany: Marsberg coppermine Kilianstollen | collected 2018-02
GGGTTGAGGTCACGCCAGACATCGTAGAGCTGATGCTCAGTCTCCACGAGCCGCGGTCAACGTGCCGGCGGGCCCTCAGTCTGGAGTGGCTATCTTTCCTGCTCTTGCTGCTGCAGCCACCAATCGGTCAGCTGCCTGGCGCGGCCCGATCCGCTAGGCCGGCAAACGAAGCGTGCGGTGCATGCTGGGCGGTGCAGGCGACGGCACGTGAGTTGAATTACGGCGATATTGCGGGTCTGCCCTGCTGGCGGCCAGGGCCTGGGGCTGAATCAACCTACGGTAACACGAGTTCCGCTGGCGTCAAAGCAGGCAACCCATACGAATCCTCTGACAGGCTCTTACTGGGCAAAGAGTGTTGCCTAGCATCCTGTGGCGCTTGTCCCTCGCTGCTGAAGAATCCCTTGACTGCAGCTGGAACGGCTCCGTGCCGGTGTATCGCTGCGACGCTGTCGCTGGGGAGAAGAGTGTCTGCCAGACGTCCACTCCAGGCAATCCCATATTCGCGTGCTCGGAACGCTGGAGAGTTAAAGCGGTGCTGACGGAACGCGCACCTGGGCTACTGTGGCATCCTGTGCAGGGTGCTTATCCGTCAGCAGCACCTGATGTTGGCCGTCGCATTTCATCGGACTGGCGGCCGCTTGTCGCTCGCAGGAGCGACCCCCACGCCGAGGCGTTCGCTGCAGCACCGCGCAAGCAGGTATTTTACACTCAATGGGTGTCGCCTCCGAGATCACAGCTGTGCCGGCTGCGCATCGATGTCCATGTCTGCCTGTGCCTGGCCCACTGCTTGAAGAATCTCTGCATCTGGCAGAGGAGTGCAGTCCATCGGAGCGGCTGGCTGTGGGCCGCGAGCCGGCAAGCTACAAGCCGCCGCTGCTCCGGGCCGGGTGTGTGGCTGCACCGCGCGTGCGCGGACCTGTGCGGATTAGGTGAGGACTGGAGCGGCGCGGCGGCTGTGACACTGCCTGCTGCTGCCGCTCAGCAAGCCTTGCCGCTGACCACCAGAGGTCCGCCGGCTGTGAGATGTCCGGGGCCCGGGCAGATCCTCATAGTATTGCCGCAAACAACGTACAAATCCCTAGGAACACCTACATTGTTTGCGATGGTTTGGAGAGGTTCAATGCATGCTTTCATGAGTATGCGACTCGACACGTGGAAGTATCCGCCAAGGGATACGACATTTCTGATGCAGGGAGTGCGTGCGGTTTGCGAATGAAAACCATGTGTAACAGTGCTAGGCTGCACCTATGGAGGCCCCGTTCATGTCGCTACAAACGCCCTGCAGCTGCATATATGCCCAATGGCTCTCGGTAAGCCGATCTTGAAAGACATCGAGAACATTGTCATGCACTGTACCAATTTACGTTGCCGCGATCATCCGGAATCAAAGATGATCTCTTCATCACGTATGCATGCCGTCTCTCGGCAACTTGCTTGCACGTCTGAGTAGACCTAATGTGTGGGTGCAAGATCGCAGTGGACATTGGCAACCCTTTAAGTGATGTTGACATCAACATTGGCCCCATTTTCCTTAGGTGCTCCTCTAGGTTGGGCGGACTCGAAAGCATCATTGCCTCGCAGATCTCATTGTCCCTCGCTGCTGCAAATCTGGCCGCTCAAATGCGCGTTTAGGTTATACTCCTGGTTCAACTTATCAGGGCCCAGCATTACAAATGATTGATGACCAAAACACGCCGTGTTTTCCTGCCCAAGATCGTCGCTGGCCAGAACAATTAAATTTCTCTTCATGGTGCTCGTCACTCCTCGGCAATCCCTGCATGTCAGGTGCTTGTGACTCTTGGCAAAACCTTGAGAACAGCAGGACATGCCTCAAAGTAGCGCTTCCTCTGTCCAGAGTGAATAGGAAGAAGTTTTCCCATGCCCACCCACCTTGTATCTGATCTTTGAGGAAGGATCGCATTAAGTTGGCAGGCCTCCTGCTCCTTTGGCAATGGACACGCCTGCCTGTTAGCCCAACCTGTTCCTATTTTCTTTGACTTTGGTATGTCTCAATATCCAGCTCAGCAATCACCTTAGCATTGCTGCAATGAAAACAGTCACTGGCGTGAGAAGGGTCACCTGTAGTCCACACGATTCTTGTCGCTCACCAAAAGCCGAGGAGCTTCAAGTGCGCACCAGCATTCCGCATCAGCAGATGCAATCCCCTGGCACAACCATGCAACTTCTCACGAGCTTGAGTATGCTGCATAAAAATTAAATAGAAATATGAAGCTTGACGAACCTGATAATGCCCCGCCAAAGTTGAATGAAGACCATGTTGGCTAGAGCTGGGTGCTGGCAGCTTCTGTTATCTCACCTGCATTGCTTGTATATTATACAACAGAGCTCTGCACTCCATTTCTTTGATTTAGTGCAGTCTGTGTGTTCTGAAGCTGCCCTTGGGCATCATCCAGCCATCGGCGGAGGTCCATCAGGTCATTCTCCCTTGCCTTCCTCTCCGCCTGTACATAAGACTCACTTCTGCTGAACCCTTCCTTGAATTCCATAATTGAAATCTACTGCAGGATTGACTCTCTACTGAGGGCAAATTGCAGAGCCCCAGCCTTAATACCAAGGTATAGGTCTTAGCGAGCGTCTGATGTGAGATATTTATTGAGATCACCTTCACTTGGAGCTTCAGCACATCTTCTGCTGACAGTCAAAGATCTGCGCCGCGTCCTGAATCTCCACTGTTGCAGCGCTTGATAACCACTCCTGTGGTCCACGACAAGTACAGCACTTCTTTGGTGACGTCCTCTTATTCATTCATGGTTCTGCTGCATGCGCACCTAGCTGAGATGACAAGTGGACTCCAGCTTTGACTGGGAAATGCAATCCAAGCTTGCCGCTGTCCTAGTCTCTCACCTGGCACCTTCTTCGCCTTCCAATATAGTACATTGCAAAGGCTGCTGTGCACATGGTGACTGACAAACATACAGCGCACTTGAAGGGTGAAACACCTGCGAATGCAGAATACCTGCTTGTACGACATAAAGCCACCGCTTCCAGCACCTTGGCTTGCTTATGCACACCAACAGAGCACGGACACTTAGTGCCGCACCTGTCTGCTCCATGCTGAGTGACCTGTCCCCGCAGCATTTAAGGAACTCTATTCTGCATACAAATGTTCGACTATGCACTTGTTCACAGTAGCTACTATAGGAGGATTCACTTCACACACCTAACAATGGGTTTTGCTGCACTTGACCCGTGTGAGAGCTTAGAAATGAGCAGACTGCGATGCAAAATGGATGCTAGGTGCCTTGTGCGCCATTTCAGGAGCTTTTGGTAAGCTGGCCAGGCAACAACCTTGCTAGGTTTGATTCCTTCAACAAGCCTTCCTGAAAGCGGCGCATCTTGATCCTTGCGGGAGAAGGACCGCACCAGGGAGCCCTGCGTCACGTGTATTGCGTTATTCTGGTTAATTGTTGCACCACACCACCTGTCGTGGGAGAACTGAGAACAGGGATAACAGGGAAGTAACTCGCCTGCAAAATGTTGTCACATATCACGGAGAACGTCATGAGGCTCAGAGCGGCGAAAAAACTCTAGAACAATCGTCTAGGAGTCAATGGCATAAAAGCCCTGGAGCGAATAATTACAATGTTACTACCCATACGGTGAAGAAGAAGTGGGTAATAGCCCTTGGCCATGTGTCTTCTATGGAGGCCTCTCTCTCAATATATTGCCTTTGAATCGTCGTGACAAGGTTCATTTGTGTCCATTTGTGACTGGTCATGTCTACAAACGGGGTTTCCAGATCATACTGTTCCCAGAGAGACGGCTGAGTGTGGGATTGCAAGGCTGCCTGACTACACGCCAATCACATACATTTTGTGCAGCTGCTGATTTGTTTTCTTGGCCTTTGGCTGTGTTCTGTGCCCTTCGGCTGTCTCTATTCATTTTATAAAGTTTAGAGGGTATTATCGTAAACCTAGCTGAAGCCAAAATCCAGACCACTTTCAAAACGTTGGAAAAGAAATTCTGCTGATTCAGGAGTGCAGGGAATGATTCAAATCCATCATCTCGCCTTTTGACTTGGAGATACTGCATTGAACTCTTGTCCCTTTCGGCGCTCGCTTACTTCTCTGTATCGAGCCTCTGCCTCGAGCATCACATCGTTGCTACAGGAACGAGACTGTTGTAGGGCTCTGCTTGCGTGCGTGCAGATGTCTGTTTTGAATTACGACGTTTTACGCACCGCTAAGGCTGCCCTGGATGAAGGATTGATTGACCAGCCTGATTATGACACAGTCAAAAGTTCTTTCTTGAGGGCGCAGCAAATCAAGGTGCGTCTGGGAATCTCGTAATCAGCCGCTGGCGTGAGCCGGATTCTTCCTGTGGTCACGCAGCTTACATCCTGCATCGTGTCACTCCTTGCTTTTTGCTTGTCAAGGCTGGGCTGGATGCTGGCTTCATCCCTGAAGCAGAATTCACAAATGTCAAGCGAGCTTTCTTGGAGTCTCTGGATATTGGCAGCAAGGCAACCGACGCGCATGACCAAAATAACGTCCTCCCAGGTACACAGTTTCGCTTGGTAATTGTAATAAATTTTAGCCTGGGCACATATCTCTTCTCCTGGCACATATCTCACCTTCTTAACCTGCAATGGTGTGCGCCACCAGCTGTGACCAGCGCAGCCCAGGCAAAGCAAAATGCCATTCCGGCACCGCCGCAGCCAAAGTCTCAAGCACCCTCGCGTAGCACGCAGCCTGTGCCACCTGTTCAGCCCACACCAAGCAACAGCACAAGCCAGCCGCATGTCCCTGCCCCTCCTGCTTCGTCAGTGACGGCAGCGGCACCAGCCCAACGGCCACCGTCACAGCAGCCAGACGTCGCACAGCCGCAGCCGGCCGCCACTTCCGGCCTCGTTCGGCTGGGGCGGACAGAGGTGCCGAAGAACATCCCCAATCTGGGTGGGAGGCGGCCAAAGCAGAGTCAGGCGGTAAGACACCGCCAGGGCCTGTGCTTTGCAAGGGCGTGCGGCAATGTATTGTGGAGTAAGGATGATGTCTGATGATGGAGTGCCGATTTGCGGGTGCAGACATCCATGAGCGGGATCTCGGTGTCGGAGGATGCCGTCAACATGTACTACTTCCTCAAGGCCAAGTCATCGGTGAGGAGCTGACTCCCAAATATGTGTGGCATGGCCAGGCAGCAAAAGAAATAGATCATGTGTGCTTGCTCCCAGGATAAGCAAGTCTGAGAGTCGTTGCATGTGCTGCAGTATCGATGGGCAACATGGATGATCAACAATGACGGAAACGAGGTAAGAAATGTACATGTAGTGCACAGTGCCCTTTCGCATGCAGCCACATTGACCAGCCACAGTGACATGTGCTCTCACAGAACGTGGTGCCACTGACAGCAGGATTTCATTATTTCCCACTGATCGCCGTGTGCTTGCAGGTGGTCATTGCCGATCTTGGCTCCAAAGACTCCACATATCAAGACCTGCTTGCAGTCTTGCCAGGCTCAGACTGCAGATATGGAGGTACCTCTTTGTCACACTAAAAATCATTGGTGAGATGTGATTGTTGCTGCACATGTAGCACGCTTGTACTGACTCGATCTTGTTCTGGTGGATACAGTGTACGACCACCAGTTCAAAAATAGCGAAGGCTGCATCTTCAACAAGCTGGTCTTCATCAATTGGTACCTTCCATTCTCTCACGCCTGGCATATACAAGAAATATCCTGGTCCTCTTCTACACCCCTTCAAGATCTTTCAGTGCAATGCATTCGACCTGCTTGCTTGATGACGACAGGGCTCCAGATGCTGCTCGTATCAAGGCAAAGATGATGTACGCCAGCACCAAGGACTTTTTCAAGGGTTTTCTGGATGGTTTGAGCGTGGAGCTGCAGGGCAGTGACCTTGGGGACATATCCGAGCAGGATGTGGCTGAGGCCGTGCGATCAACTGTCACCCGGCAGTGAAGCCCTCTGCAGTGTGGCAGTCTGCGGATGTGACGCAGCAAAATGGGTGGCACTTGTGTACATGCCTGGGGCAGTGGCAATGCTTGTGATACAGGGCGCAAGTACTGCGCTAGATAACTTTGCATTTCAGGCAATAACCTCTCCTGGAAGTGAGCGGCTCATGCTCAGGCAAAGAGCAGAAATTTGAGTTATAGAGTCTCTTGCTGTGTCTCTTGCTGTTCTGCTATCAACCCAAACTTTCCCTGGATGAGAGGGCATGTTGGCCTGGTCATACAAAGGCTCATGTCTTGTCGACCAGCCCCTGATGCACTTTGTGGCGCCTTTTCCGGAGTTAGGATCCAAGAGAGGTTTTAGGAGTACCGGAATTTCAGGACATGTAGGATTAGGTGAAATGGTCTCAGCATTTTGGGCATCAAGCTGCGCAGGATGCGAATGCTGCGGCCCCCGATCATAGCTTCAGCTTAGCTTGCAGCTCTGTAGTGGTTCAGCTAGCGACCAGGAGCTGATCACAGTGCCACTGCAGTATTGCTCACGAGAAGGGAGATAGCCCCACCAAAGTAAGGGACCATAAGCACTGGCATACTAGTGGATATAAGTGGGACTGCCTACAGGGATCACAATCACGCATTCCTGTTACAGATGAGGGTAGCTGCAATGCATACAACTTGTTTGAAACCATATGGTTTATAATATAAACTTTATATGCATACACACGCGTGCATGCGCATGAGGGCAGCTGCAGCAGCAAGGATGATACTGATATGGTCAAGGGATGCCCTATCACCCAGACTGAACCAGTGCAAAGCTCATGTATCAAGTTGCCCCCCCGGAGAATGCAGACATACTGGGCAACCCTGCCTTCCAATCGTGCATTCGTGTAGCCCTGTCACAAATTAGAACCCTGCAGGGGATCAGGGGTCCCTAATCTATGCTTTGCACAGGGAATTCAAATCAGGTTGGCAACGTCCAACAAACAAGACTGATTTGTAAAAGAAGAAATGATGTTCGATCAGTTGCACGGTCAGGACAACATCTGAAACAACATGGAGATCTTGGAGTCCAACCTTCTCATATCAGTAATAGGGGGCCTGGGCCGATGGGAAAGCCTCGATAATGGTCAGCAAATATATAGCAAAGACGACGATTGCATTGGTGTGTCCCTGGCAACATGCTCGTTTTAATTACTTTTCCGTATTCACATATTGTGGTTTACCCGATGTGATGACCTCTCTTGTGCAGATTGCCTCAAGGATTTGCAGAGGTTCCTGCGTCAGGATGACCAGCGCACGAGGGATTGTTTCTTTACTGTGGGCAGATATAAGACCGCACGAAATGACTTGGTGCCATTGATCACCACTTATGCAGCCGATACTGACCTGGTCTACAATGCACGTGAGGCCCTTCAAGCACTTCTAGCGTTGCTGACCTAATGCTGCTGCTTGTCAACCCATTTTAAGAGATGTTTGCCTGTTTCAGTGAAGGTAGTCACCTTCCTGACCATGCCCATCGACCCTGAAAGCGACAACCACGCCCTCCAGGTCAGCACAGCCAACTGCACAGCCAACTGCCAAGACGTTCTGGGGCACCCTCACGTAACTGCGAACGGTCACGAACGCCCATTTGTGAAATATGGCGCGTGTGTGCAGGTGGAGGTGATGCATGATGTGAAGGATGCGTTCCTGGCGCAAGACGCTCTGGCAGTGGTGGTTGCGTTGGTCAGCCGGCCCCTCATGCGGCATGCAGATGGCCACATGTCAGACAGGGACGTGCTGATCGTACAGCTTGTGGTCACTTTCCTGCGCAACTTGATTGTCATCCCGGATTCAGGGTCCTCATCAGGTGCTGCACTGCCCTTCCCTCATTGTTCTTGCAAAGTGCTGTTGTGGAGGACTCTGACCTCTGCCATCAAGGTTTGAGAAATGGTTGGAGTGAGCGTGCGCCTTACTGCAGGTTCAAGCGGCAGCCACAAAAGCAGGATGAGCTCAAAGCTGCTTTGTCGTCTGCACGAGGACTCTGTGCTTGAGCTGTTGCTTGTGATGGCCCAGCACACCTCGCGGGTATGCTCTATGTCACGTAGTCACGAGCTTAAGCATGAGAGAGGTTGTGTAATGGCATCTGCTTCCAAAGAACACGCTGACAGACCAAGGGTGTTGCAGGGCGCTCTGCAGGCTGATGCTCCGCTTCTTCTCGAGATCTTTGCGGCTCTGTTCAACCACTGTGATGCTGAGGTCCTGCGGAAGCATGAGCCCAAGGCAGCAACACTGCCCAAGACCTCACCTCATGAGGTCCAGCGGCCGACACCCACACCAAACCATCGGGCGCGGCTGGCGCCCACCAGCACCGTCATGCAGCGGCATCCCAGATTCGGAGGTGTTTTCACTACAAGGGCGGATGGCGCCAGGGCCCAGTGCAGCATTGGAAGGCCCATCAGTCAGGACCCACTAGGGCCTCTGGCATCACTGGTCAGAGCTTCCAAAACGGTAGCTGCCTTCTACACTCCCTGTTGTTTGATGACTTCCAAGCAGAGACCTGACGACGCTGACATACGAGGGATACATGTGCAGGAGGACAGGCAGCCGCCTCGCATGGACAGCAACGCCTTGCTGATCTTGAAAGGATTCGCGGAGCAGTTCCTGAGCAGCAGCTACAACCTCCTCATGGGCGGCCTGCGCAGAGACCTGGAGCCGGGCTTGAACATCAGCAGGCTCTCCGAAGAAGACTTTCTGCGCTTCTTCAAAGTCGCTGGCTTCTTCACTTGTTTCGTTCGCCAACAGCAGGTGCGTCGGGGCTGCTCTCACGCATTCCCAATCCTGCTGAGAGACTCACAAGAGATGTCAACGCCGTCAATGCTGGTCTTGATCGTGCGCAGGAAGAGGTCCAAAAGACCCGGCAGAGGAGCGGCGTAGATGGAACCATTGGCTCTGAGGAGTCTCCATTCGCCTACATTTCAGCCACAATGGGCTGGGAGATGTTCTACCTTGTGCAGTCTGTATGGCACGCCATCATTGACCTGCCTGCTGCTGCGCCAGAGTCAAAATGGGACATGCAGGCACGTCAGACCTCGCATGTGTGTCTGTGAAGCATGCTAAAGACCTTGGATGCGGAGAGGACTGGCTGGTCATGATGAGCTGTGCGTGTGCAGCATGCCAGCCTGGCCTTGCTGAAGGAGATGTTGTTCACGCTGGACATAGCTCAGAGGACCGGTACCGAGGCCGACAAGAGAGCTGCAGACCGGCTGCAGCGCAGGTGCTGGAAATGTTCATTTCGTTCAACATCTCCCCTGCCCTTACTGGTGACCCACTGCACACACTGACTGCTCCCCGCTGCAGGCTGCTCCATGACGATCAGAAGGAGAGTGGTCTCCTGCCAGTCTTGGCTTGCCTTGTGAAGCACTTCGTTTACAAATTTCAATCCAAGGAGCACGCCCGTGACCTGGTTCAAGCCCTGCATCTCGTCCTGCGCATGTTGGAACGGTGGTCAAAACAAGGTGACTGCACTTCCCATCGCTTGCCAGTACATCGTGCTCTGGTGCTGTAGACCAAACTTGCATAAGTCAAGGCAGCTAGAGTCCAGCAGAATTCTGTGGTTGCAGAGGCCGGCGGGTTCCTGGTGCAGAGACGCACAGCTGCTGCCCGCCGGAGGAAGGCCAGCAAGCAGAGTGAGGCGGTCCTGGAGCCAGGCAGCGACCACGAGGAGAAGGCTGCCGCTAGTGATGGCACTGACCAGGGACAGTCAAGTCCCACGGCCGCCGCAGGGGACACCGCTGCTCCAGCCGCTACGCCTGCGACGCCGGCCACTCCCCTTCGCCAGGCTGGTGATGCCAGCAGCTCAGAGCACGAGGTGTCATCGGCCGCGAAGAAAGGCCGCGACAAGGACCCCCTGGAACAGCTGCTGGAGGAGGAGGGAGAGGTGCGCAGCGCATCGCCCGCATGTTCTGGTGGTGGAGAGCAAAGTCGGGCAAGCTTCATGTGCCTGACTTGATCCCCCCAATGGGCATCCATATTGTAATCCACTGGACCCTAAGGCGCCAGCTTGACCTGCTTGAAAGCACCTGGTAGGAAGGGCAGGATGCAAAGACAGGCCTGGCTCGGTCATGGGGGCATTCAGTCTTTTAAGAATTGAGAGTCAGGACATGGGCAGAGAAACCTCCTGTACCAGAGCAGGATAATTGCAGATCTTGTGTGGGCGCATGCAGGACCAGCAGGAGCTCGAGCATCGGCTCAAGGAGGTGGCATGCGACCTGCGGCAGCGAGTGCGCCAGGAGCTTGCGTTCCCTGCCATCGTGCACTTCTACACGTGGCTGCTGCAGGGTGCGTGCTGCTGCTCTCAAGCTTCACTGCCAACAGTCCACCTGCGCACATTCCTGCTGCACCACCAGCGCAGACATTAAGATGCCGTGGTGCCTTACAGGTTATGCCACCAACAGCCGCTTTGTCAACCACTGTCTTATCACCTTCCTCCAGCGCATCGCGGACCCTGATGGCCTCAACTTGGAGCCCATGCTGTACCAGGTGATTCATGCCTACACTGCCTCATGGAAGCTGTCTGTATCTCAGCACCTACAGGCTGCCAGGTCAGACGCCTGTCACGCAAAGGTTGACAGGGCAGCGCCGGCCGCATGTCCGCAGGTGTCCGTGCTGCGTGTCTTGCACCAGGTCCTGTCGGACGCGCCCTTCCGCAAACAGCCTGGCGCCTCTGAGGTGCTGTCCTTCGCGGCGCGCATAGTGCGCAGCGTCATTGCAAAGCTGGTGCCTGGCCCAGCGGACGAGGATGCCTGCCGTGCCGCTGCAGGTGCCTCCCAACGTTTGCTTTAAGCATGTGCACATCCCATCAAGGTTGCATGCATCCCCTGGAGTGGCTTCTTCAATTCAAGATGGTTATGGCACTCTCCTCAACTGCCTCAGAATATGTGGCGTGGTATCTGCAGATGAAGGGGAGGATGGGCAGATGGGCTGCGAGAAGGCTCTGCAAAAGGGGCTTGCAGCCATGATGTTCGTGGAGCTCCTGTTCTGGAAGAACGCCCACGACTCCGAAGAAGTCCGTGACGAGTACCACTGGAAGGTGCTGTGCTGCTCCTTGAAGCCCTTGGGAATTAAATTCCAATCCACATGACTGGGTGACACCAGCCTGCCCTGGACTGACATTGGCGTGTGCCCTCAGCAGGTGCCTGTCCTATCAACTGGCTGACTGAGACATGTGCTCAATGCTGTGACGGCAGGCGACATACAGGAAGGAGCAGTCCGGGGCTGGGGAGGATGCAGAGCAGTCGGATGCATCCGGCTCTGATGCGGCGGCTCCAAACGCGGCGGCACCCCAGGGGCAACGAAGGAAGCGGGCGCGGTCTGCGATCGCTTTCAGCGCGGATGACAGCACGCTGTTGGTAGACCTCTTTGAGAAGCACGGCAACAGCAAGGGCTATGTTGACCTCATCCGCACTGACATGAGCGACAGGTTCAAGCGCTCCCAGATCCAGCGCCAGCTGAAGGCCCTCGGCCTCAAGAAGGGCCAACTGACTGACCGCCAGGTATATTATTCACCTTATCCAAATTCTGCCGTGGTAGATGCTGCGTTCCAGCAGAATAAAAAGAGGTCATGTGAGCGCGGCACAAAGTATTCACAGCGCGCTATGCTGTGCCGTAGAAGGGCGAGCTGCAGCGGCTGTTCCATGCGCACAAGGGCAAGCGTGATAGCCTGGCGAAGATCGCTGCAGAGCTCCCCGGGCAGCTGAGCAAAGGGCAGATCCGGACCCAGCTGCGCCGCCTTGGGCTGCAGCTGAAACAGAGTGGTGCTGGACAGGAGCAGGTATGGTGCCACTTCTCACCCCTCTGCACATGGTGCTCATTTGGCCGGACTTAGCACTGTGCTTGGGAGTTTAGAATCATGCATACGATAAGAGAAACAATCTGGGGTTTGGCCTGTATGTCTGATGTGTCTCTTTCGCCATTTTAAGCAGAGCTTCAAATCATTGAACAAAAAGTATTCCCCAATTGTAATATTTTCCCCGACGCCATGGTGCTGCCAAGCAGGGTGGTGGACAGCGCAGTGATTCTGAGGACTCGAGCAGGGGGGTGGGCAACCTCTTCTCTGACGCCAGCGCATCCCACACCGACAGTGAAGCGTCTTCAGACCAGGTGCTCACCAATGACTAGGATTGTCCTGTCAGGCTTCTGATTGTGAGATTCAGATGACCTTAGATCATTGCATTGCTTGCAGGCCGGAAAGAAGTCCAGGAGGATTGGAGATGGTAGTGCAAAGGCCGCATCACCTGCCCTCTCAAGCTCATCATCTGATGCAAACAGCGGCTTGGATGAACCAGACAAGGAAAATGGAAGGCGTCAAGACATGCAGGGGACCAGATTTGAGTTATATGGAAGCGGTGAAAGAGGGCCAGAGGATGATGAGCTGATGCAGCTGTTGCAAGATACAGAGCAGCAGGCGAAAGTGCCAAACCCTCCTTCAATGAAGAACGCGGGAGGCAGAAAGCTCACGCGCATTACGAAGCGGGCACTGGTTTTGTCCACTGTGGTTCCTGACAATCTGGAAGACTTAGAGGATGATTAAGAGTATTTGAGAAGATGAGGTGTATTGTTGAGACACACGCTCTGTAAAGTGATAGTGATAAGAGAGGGGCATCTGGAATATGTCATGACAGTGTCAATGAATGTAATAAGCCGTTGGACACCCAGTGCAGATCATATGGTTTTAGGGATAAGGAGTTTGAAAGCGTCAACTTGAATGGTACCAATATTTCTGCAGATCATCCAAAATGATTACACAAGGCCATATCTGACGATTGCTCAAAGTGGCAAAGCAAAATCACCAGTATGCATCATAATAGTTTTCAGTATGTTCCGCAAAGCAGGGCACAAAATTGGCTTTCCATTTGGAAGTCCATCTCTCTCACTCAGCGTAATATCTATCCTACTTGCAAATTACAAAATGGCCTGCTCACAGATTCCTCTTCACTGAGTCCTTGGCATCATCAGCAGCACGCTCAGTCTTCCTGGACGCATCCTTGGCTGCTCCCTTGGTGTCGTCAGCGGCGTTCTTGGCCTTCTTCTCAACATCTCCAGCAGCGTCCTCTCTGCAATGCACACAGGTAGAAGTTTCATACTCAGCACACGCCATTTACGTGCTTCATGGTGTCTATTTCGAAGGCTTGACAGAATAAGTTGAGCACAGCAGCGAAGAGGGGATAAAAACACAGATGAATGTGCAAAACACACAGCTGACATTCAAATGGAACGGCTCCTCACCCCTTGCCCGCAAGGTCCTTGGCGGCGCCCTTGGCGTCACCAGCTTTGTCCTTCACGAAGTCCTGTGCGAAGCAAAAATCAATGTATTTAATGTTTCTCCCAACTTTTATTTTAGAACTTGTTCATCATGTTGTCATGCCCAAGATGCTTGTCATGCCCAAGACAAATTCTTACAAAGACATCTTGCTCACCTTGGCATCACCAGCCTTCGACTTGACTGCACCAGCAGCGTCGCTGACGGCATCCTTGGCGTCCTCTGCCGCGTTCTTTGCCTTGTCGCCGATGGACTGCAGAGCACAAGAGAATTATCAGTGAGACAGGGCATACAGGACAGGATCGGACGCCACACGCCATCGAGTCACTAGTGGAGCAGCTTCTCGGCGTCTACAAGAACAGTGAAAATCTTCTAAGATTATCGGCACAATGCTTAGCTCCCAAAAGAATTGCACGAGACAGAAACAAGACGAATCGCTGAAGCTTCCAATGCCTATAGAAGCGCCGTTGTGTGCGTGATGAGCCACACCAACAAGGCACCCACGACAGACAAGCTAGTCAAGATCACGTCTGCGCTAGGACGCGTCAACATTGGCAACGATCTTCTTGCACACTAGGATGCTGGGAGCCTCCCAACACGCAAAATTGGTGTCCAGCGACACGTGATTGGTGGACACACATGTTACCCACACCATCAGAGACCAGCGCTTCCAACAGGGACGGTGAAGAGTGTGTACAGCAATCTTACCTCGGCACGCACGACCAAGCTGCGACGCTGGTGAACCACAGGCGAGACGCGGGCACGCACACGCGGTGCAAGAGCAGCAGATCGGAAGGCAACGGGAGCGCGCACTGAAGTCATTGAAAGAGCCATGATTTTTTTGCTTGGAAAGCTTTGGTGTATATCGATGCTGTGTGATTTGAAATCTTTGATTAAAACTTGTGAGAATTCTTGCTCTGCCCCTCGCTCATGTGTTCGATTGTCCGAAAATACACTAGCTTCCCTCATCCTGGAAGCTGGCAGTGATATTTATGAGTCAGCATATCTTATTTTGGCCCCTTGTTTCCAAGTTGAATTCTTGATTAAACAGCTGCAAAGGGTGCTGTGAAAACTGCTGACACTGTGATGTGCAATCTCTTTCTTCCTCTTCTGTGGTACGTATCTCCATGCATGCCGCCATTTTATGATATATGTGTGCATCAGCTTCAGCAAGATTGGGTGTGATGCACTGCCTCCGAGGCACCGTGTGACTACCAGTGGCAGGCTGGCAGTGACAGTGACTGGCAGGCTGGCAAGTGCGGCAAGCTCACTTAGTGGCTCTACGCTAGGACTTCACATTGTATTACATCAAAAGCTGGAATGCTCCTGAGACTGAAATGCCAAGTCAGGCAGGCAGCGTTGCCTTGCAGAGGACAGGCCTGTGACGTCCATCAAATGTCCAGCCTGGCCCAGCCTGGCCTTTCTGAGAAGCACGAAGGCAACAACGCTGCTGACCAGGATCCTGGCTCAAGTCCATCACAGACTCCCAGAAAGCAGATAAGGTTTACTGGCGGCAGTGTACAGTGCTGCTGCTGGGTATATCAATGCCAATATCACGGTGGTGATGTCATACTTGATCATCATGATCAGCGTGATCAGCATGATGCCAACAGCTGCTGGTAGCACCTTCAAAGGTGATGCTGCCATGCGGCAGGTCATACCGCATGAAGATGCACACTTGTTGCTCTCACAGGAGCTGGTCATCGAATCGGATCAGATTGGATCGATACTATGATGATCTTCAACACCATGATGGCACTGTCATGTAAAGCATTGCAGACCATTCTGAACAACCTTTTTCAGTCATTCTTGGATATTGCCCATTCCACAGGTGCTTGCCTTCAAGACTAATCGCTGTCTTAGATGTCCATAGCTGTTTAACTGCCAAGACAGCTAATGTGTTACTCGTTGTTCCTGCCAGAAAGCTGCGAAAGGCTGCATGTGAAATTCCAAAGCTGCCATATATTGACTCACCAGGTCCGAGCAAAACTGCCTAAAATAGGTAAATATTTTTGCATTAATGCAAGATGGGAGTACCTCATAGTCAAAGCACAGATATGCCACAAGTGCTTGACACTCACAGGTCAGCAGGTTGCATCATTACATCCGATGTAGAGTACTACTAGTAGTACTCTCAGCGCTGCAAGCATAATCCATTTACTTTGATGTATCATTCATGCTTGCAATTGCCGGCTAGCTGTTGATGGCAATCAAGACTGTTGATGCCTATTCCTTCAAGATCCCCCTTCCCCTTATACGGAGTAGTCCATCTCTCGTTTTCCAGAAATCCCTGTCTTTCGGGGAAAACCTTTTGTGCCACCTTCTCGGAGGCAGGAAGCTGCTGAGTCGGAATTTTGAATGAATGCTGTTTGGAGATGAGTTGAAGATGCCTCTAGAAACTACATAACTCCAAAAGGATTATGTGGTAGATTGTAAAGGCTGTGACTGAGGGTAACTGAAAGCTGAGACATCGGAGCAAACTTTTAAGGGCTGTCACGACGACCGACAGACGGACCAATGGCATCGCAAAGAGTTCTTGCTTTGCTGTTGTTCGTCCTCCTCGCCGCACCATCTAGCATCCAGATTTCTGCAGCCGCTCTGAAATCGGATGAACAGAAGGCAAGTATCATTCATCATTGGCACAACAGCGTGCTGCTAGGGATCCTTTGTGCACGCGTGCTTGCTAAAATGGAATTGGGAATCGGACGGAATCCGGACTATTCGGGGAACGCAGACATGATTATGTACCTCGTAAGGCCATGCTCACGAACTGTGACACTCAACGGGCCTACCTGCCCGTTTGTGATGTATATGTCACTGTCTGCAGGAGCCGGGTATTTTCCAGAAGGTGACCGACAAGGTCACAAACGTCTTCAATGATCGAACTGAGCAGGCTAAAGCCAAGTACGTGTTTGGTCCCGATTGTCATCTAGAATCTTGCAGAATTGTATGACCACCTGCTCCAGCTTTAATTCCTGATCGCAGCACTGTCCCACAGAGCACTGCCTTGGATTTGAAGACGCTTCTGGTGGTGAGTACACCGCGCATTCTCTGCATGACGCAAATATTGTGTTGCAGGGCTGCGGAAGCAGAGAAGGCAGCAGCAGAAGCGAGCCACTTGGTCAAAGACGCTGAGAAATGGGATAATGCTGATCAGGGGAAGAGCACCTGGCAGGTGCTCAAGGCTGCCTTCTTAGAATGAGCAGCGAATGTTATGCGTAAGGCAGTCCTGTCAGTCTGTGAGAAATGCATCATGGATGAATAGTATTGGTGTTTCTCAGGCTGTGAAGGACACTGTGCTTGGAACATCCGAGACAGCTGCTGAAAAGGCTAGGGAGGCTGAACAGCAAGTGCGCGAAGCAGCCGCAGCAGCTGGCCAGAAAGGAAAGGCCAAGGTCGACAAAGCCACCAAGACCACAAACAAGGTGCAAATGTCGGAGTCAGACATTGCAAAACAAGCACAGATTGCTTACGACACGCAGCTTGGTGACTCTGCATGGCACAAGGTTAGTGCAAGCAATGTGCATGGGCGCTCACTTGCTTGTCCAGCCAGTGTATGTTGATAGAAGGGAAGCTAGGGTCCCGTGACATTTGCAGACATCTAATGGAATCTGTTTGGCCAGCAGGTGACTGAGGAAGCCAGGAAGCATTCGGACACGCTGAAAGACAAGGCATCAAGGGGTGCTGGACATGCAAAGGATGTGACCTATGATGCAGCAGACTCAGTCCAGCAAGGAGCCAAGGATACAGCAGGAAGCGCTCAGCACCAGAGCGAAACTGCCTGGCAGAAGGTCAAGGAGGTTGTCACCGACGCATATGAGCATGTAAGTCCATTTTGGCGTTCCATGTTGCCACTTGTATCTGGTCTGATGCTTGGTTAAACTGGGGCTGTGGAGATGTTTGATCTATTGAACGTGTGCAGGTTGTGGGCGGTGCAACTGACAAGTCAGCAGAAGCTTCAGAGGCAGTGAAGGGTGCGCGTGACGCCGCTTCTGGGAAGTATGAGCAGGCAAAGCAGGTGGCATCAGATGCCGCGTCAAGTGCTTCTCAGCAGGCCCAAGACACAGCTTCTCAGGCCCAGGATGCCACAAAGCATGCCAAGGAGCAGGGCGAGTCAACGTGGCAGCGCGTGAAAGACACAGCGTCACAGGCATACGAGAAGGTAAACTATTTAATGGGTGCTGTTCCTTTAATGAAAATGTGGGGCCTTCTATATTTGTGGGAGGCCAGTGTGGCTTCTTTAATTTGCAGTGAAAGGTATGACAACAGTGCTGTTCTCTCACACGCAAGTGTTGATGGCTGCAGGTGGCGCATGCTACCTCGGGATACAGCCAGGATGCCGAGGAAGCAGTGGATTCAGCAAGCAGGACAGCATCAGAGAAGGCACGGCAGGCGCAGGCTGCAGCTGGCTCAGCCAAGGATGCTGGGGCCAAGAAGGCAAATGCAGCATACAACACTGCCGCAGAAACAGCACAGAAGGCCAGTGACAAGTCCAAGAACGCGGGCAGTGCAGCCTATGATGCAGCAGCTGAGACAGCACAAAAGGCCAGTGACAAGACAAAGGGCGCTGGACGTGCAGCCTATGACACTGCAGCAGACGCTGCGCAGAAGGCAAGTGAGAAGACAAAGCAGGCTGGCAGCGTGGCGTATGACACTGCAGCAGACACAGCACAGAAGGCAAGTGACAAGACAAAGAAGGCTGGGCGTGCTGCCTATGACACTGCAGCAGACACAGCACAGAAGGCAAGTGACAAGACAAAGAAGGCTGGGCGTGCTGCCTATGACACTGCAGCAGACACAGCACAGAAGGCAAGTGAGAAAACGAAGCAGGCTGGAAGCGGGGCATATGACGCTGCAGCAGACACAGCTCAGAAGGTGAAGGAGAAAGGGAAAGACGCTGCTGGTGCCGCCCAGGCAGCTGCTGGAAATGCCGCAGACACAATAGCCGAATACATGCAGTGGGCCAAGCAGAAGGCTGTGGACCTGCAGAACTCCGGGCGCTCTTCCACTGAGGTACATCCACTTGACCACCGCGTCCAGCAGTGTCTTTGCTAGATCACCGCAGGACCGCATCACAGCACGTGAAGCAGGCTTGTTGATGCCCATTTTGCTGGTCACACAAGCATCTGTTTGATGGAACCTGTTTGCCTCTGCAGAACCTGAAGAAGCTGGCGAGCGAGAAAGTCACTGCTACCAAGGACAGCTCGGCGGCAACAACAAAGAGCGCGTCTGATGCTGTGACCAACCGGCTCAACGCTGCTCGCGACAGTGCTTCTGGGCAGCTGGAGGAGGCACGCCTGACAGCTGAGCAGCAGTGGCAGAAGGCGCAGAAGGCATGGCAGTCAGCCACGGGCGACAACCGCTCCACAGCTCAGAAGCAGTGGGACAATGCCCAGGTAATGGACATGAACGTGTATGCAGAAAGTCTGCTTTGATTGCATGCAGATGTGGCAAATATTGCTCAAGAGATGGTAGTGATCATTTGCTTATGTCACATACTCTGTGTCTGTGCAGGCGCTGCGCGCAGACATCAACAAGAAGATCCTGGAAGCTGAGCGCCAGCTTGAGAGCTCGTATGTCTCCACTCGCGCAGCCATCGAGAAGAAGTGGGCTGATGTGCGGTCTGAGCTGTGAGTCCGAACTGGTGCATGCTTTCCAATGTGCTGACCAGACTCTTGAGAGTATCTCAGTTTGTCGTAGATCCATTAGGTTGCTCCCAATTTCGGCCTCCAGGTAGAGTGTCCTAGAATGGTTACCAGTAGTGTTAGGTCGTCTTACCTCTGTCTCTTGTTTCATGTTTCATCAGCATGTGCCCCTCAATCAGTCAAAGTGACCTGAACATGGACTTGCCAAAGATCTTGCGCAAGTCAGTACTTGTCAGGATTTCCAGACAGTATATGCTTTTTAAGCTGCGAGAGGGACTTTGGTCTACATCAGTTCTGCTCACCTGTGTTTGTTTGCATGCACAAACTATAATTTTGTTGAATTGTGTAAAGGAGAAAGTTTGCTTCAGTAGTAAATGACTATTCTCAATAAGTCCATGCAATGGTTCACAAGGCAGTATTGATAGCACATGCATGCCAACGTCATGAAAAGCCTTGATGAACATTGTGATTGTGCACCAATGATTGGGATATCTATTTTGGGATACTCAAGTCAAGAGATGGTTTTAAGAGGAGGAACACAGAAATGAAGCGAATTGAGAATAGTCATTTATAGATTATGTGTCTCACCACCTTGTCCGCAGAGCAAGTGATCATGATTCAGGATGGAACCGACCAGCAGATACCGGTACACCTCTTTACAGCTACATTATCTCACTCTCACATTGTCTTTCTGGCGTGCAGTGTTGGAGTTCCCTCAAATGTTCACACTGGTCCCACATACTTGTCTAAGACGACTTGGCTGCTGTGGTACGCTGGCTCTTGTTCACCGCGCTGGCCCGAGCCAATGCTGCTTTCTGCAGTGAGAATCACTCATGTCAGCATTCCTGCATTGTCTATCATGATAAGGAAACAAAGCAGCTCCATCTGGATCATAGCGAATGCATAGACTGCATTAATACACTAATGGCTGACACCAATCTTCTGCTCTCCCAGTAAACTGTTTGCGAGCCCCAGATAACTTACCTTCAGGTCTGGCCTGACTGTGTGAACCTCCTTTCCTAGCCTTATTGCTGCCCGCCTGAAGTTCTTGTTCTTCTTGGTGGCTTTGGACCGCGAGTCCCTGGGCTTGTTGGAATTCTTTGGGATGTTCCGTGTCACAGCAAATGAGCCCTCCTCAGCAGCCTCAACGTGCACAATCTTCTCGTTAGCAATCCCTGCAATAACACACAATTACCCACAGTTCAGTCCAGGAGTAGGAGACTTCCATTCTGTGGTCCTATGTAGTCATGTGGAGTCTTTGAAGACAAAACTATACAGCAGCTTTTCTCACAGATCGTACTGAGGCAGCAAAAGTTCAAAGATCATATGTGTTCTATCAAGAGATCTGATCTTCTAACACGATCGCCACATATCCTTTAGTGTAACCAATCGGGCGTGCCTTTCTGAATGTGTAAGCCTCACCTGAGTACTTGTAGGAGTTCAGATTGTAAAGATTGCCCGGCTCCGCAGAAAATTGCGAGCCATTGAGGCCCTTGTGCAGGAAGCAGTTGTAGTTCTTAACGAGCTGCCACACTAGCTGAGAGGGCGCCATCGCGTTCAGTGCTTCAATTTACATTGCGCTCTGTGCTGCATGCGCCGCCCTGTCAAGTGTGATCAGGCATACGGCGTTCCTCCCTACTGTCAATGGTCGTGAGATGCTCACGCCTTCCCAAATCGATGCCGTGCTAAATTTGTGGAATTGTGGACTGTGTAAAATAAAATGGGAGGAAGTGCGCTATCTTCTGGTACAGATCTGTCAGCGGATGCTTCAGAATCTTGTCTGGATCAGCAAAGTCCAATTCCATCGTCTGAGAGACTTGAAAGTCTACAGGATGCTGTGCGGAGCATTATAGTGGGGATTGGAGAGGACGTCACTCGTGAAGGTCTTAGGGACACTCCAAAGGTGGGTCATGTGCGGGAGTCTGTTCCTGGTTTTTGCCTCAAACGAGTCGGCCTTTACTTTACGTATGTGCTGCTGAATTTCTTGCAGCGGGTGGCGAAGGCCTGGCTAGATGCATCATGGGGCTATAGACAGACGGCACGAAGGTGATCATCTGCACTTATGGTTGCTTTGAAGAAGTGGACGTGGGCAAGAGTTGGGCTATTGACATCATTCCCGCTCGTACCAATGCAAACTTCAATGATCTGCAGTGTGGTCGGTGGCGCTCTATTTCACGAGCCAGAAGTGGCCACAGCATCCAGCGGGCTTGTAATTGTGCGCGACGTAGACTTCGCGTCCACCTCTGAGAGCAGCCTCCTTCCCTTCTATGGAAGATGTCATATAGGCTACATGCCCAGCCAGGGCATCGTACTGGGCCTCAGCAAGGTGGCACGGCTCGTGACAATGTTTGCCAGGCGACTGCAGACGCAAGAACGCTTCACACAAGAACTGCTGGCGGCGTTCGAGGCAGAAGTTCTTCCTCAGGTGCATACAGCCTCCTTCTGTGCACAAAATGTATTTCTGCATGTCTGCCCAAAACTCCAGGCTTGATCACCTTGCTGTGGTGCAGGGGTGCGCTGTTGTCATAGAGGCACAACAGTTGGAGTACGGCAGGAGGGCGGATGCTGTTGTCACCATGGTTAGAAGCGGCTCGTTTTTGCAGGAGCATGTCATGCAGGTGAGTTGATTGGCATTCCGTGCAGTTTCAACAGCACAGTTGGTGTGCATGGCGGTAAGCAAGTCCTCAAGCGCTATTTCACATGACTTTCATGGTGCCTGCAGGAGTATCTTGCCCTGCTGAGGCTTCCGGGACCAAGGCAGGCACAGGGCAAGCCAGTTGGTGCGCAGCAAGGCAGCTATGCGCGCCCTGAACGACAGCCCCAGCTGTGTCCAGCAGCCACTAACGGCTTGACAGAGTGCATGGAAGAAGCAAACCGCGCACCAGTGCCTGAAGCTCTTGAGAATGCCGTGCTGTCCGTATTGAGGGAGATTGGCGAGGACCCGAATAGAGAGGTGCTGCAGTCTGTCAGACCCCGTCCACCTGCCTGGCATACTGCTGTTCATTTGCTCTGCAGCGCCGCAGTTGTGCTCAATCACGCTATGTGTGGGCTTGTAGGGACTGCAGGGCAGCGCAGGGCAATATGTGAAGTTCCTGCTGGCATCCACAGCTGGCTGCAGGCTGCCTGCCCTCAGAAGCACAGCAGAGGCCTCGTGCCAAGCAGATGGCGCTGCAGAGTTGCATGCAGCTGCTGCAGCAGAGGAAGTGCACCTCAATTTCATGTCGCACTGTGAGCATCATATGCTGCCCTTCCACGGTGTGCTGCACATCGCGTACGTACCTGGAATGTCAGGGCACAGGCTATCAGTCGAGGCAATGCAGTCATTGTTGTGGACATACTCCCGACGACTCCAGATACAAGAGCGCTTGACCCAGCAGATCACTGATGCTGTGCATAGCGCAGCAGGTGTGTCACGCTATGCATTTGTACTCTGTGCTTCTACTTCATAACTGACTTTGGCGGGCTTGAGATATTCTTATATTCTCTGTTCTCACTTGCTTCAGGTGCTGCCGGTACACTGGTGGTTTGTGAGGCTTCCCACATGTGCATGGTTGCTCGTGGAGTTGAGAAGCATGCCAGCAGCACCATCACAATGGCCGCCCGCGGAGCCTGCTGCCAGGATATTGCCATGCGCACTCGATTGTTGGAGCGCCTGACCCAATAGGTCTGAGATGGCCGATGTCTCCAATCAAGCAATTGTACTGTTGATCGAGGACAGCTTTAAATATGAGCGTGCGAGAGCAATTTATTTGTTTCAGGTCTTGAGAGTCCAGTGCTGTCATACGAGTTCGTGATCTGCCGGGTTTCTGCGGATTTGACTGCAGGCCATCTGTCTTAGTGCCCTCGACCACATTTGACGGACACAAAGCTACTGTAGTAGTCAATCTAAAACCCGCAGTAAATAATCATTTTTGGCCAAAAAGGGTGGATGAATAAGACCCTATCTCCCAAAATATGAAACCTATGATTTTTTTGAGACCAGATTCGGAAAGCTCTTGACGAGCCCAATCCCATGGAGCATAATCCTGGTGTATTTCAAGTCAGGAAGACCCTGAAAGTTGCTTTGAAAAATTACCCGCACCGCCGAGGGTGCGGGTTTTAGAATGAGTACTACAATAATACCTGGGATCTGGGGAGCCACAGGCGCTTTTGGTCCCAACTCATGATGTCATTTGCACAGCAATGAATGGTCGGCAGGTTCAGCTGACCTCTGTCAGCTCATCCAATTGCGTCCTTTGTGGCTCAGGTCACGCTGATTGCTCATAGCCTTGACCCATTTTGTCGACGTCAAGCTTTGTTACCGAATATTCCAAGATGCAGATTGTATGCTCATTGACCTGTGTGGCGCACTTTATCGTCTGTAGCCCAGTTCATTGAGAGAGGAGCGGAGATGTAAAGAGCCATACAAGCAGAGCGTGGAACGGAAGGCAAAGGCACTTACAATTTGAAGTACAAAACCACTGGATAGTGTTCCCCTCATCCTGAGTACCATGATGGCAGAATTGCGGAGCTTGCATGCGGTGTCATGCTAGCCTGGCACGGCCGGGTGGCAAATTGGAAGCCAGCGGCAGGCATACTGTGGATACCATCATGGTGGTCAGATGCTGCAGCTGTCTTAAAGCTGTGTCATTAATAATATCATACGCCTTTCTTGCCAGAAGCAAGGTTCGTCTGCAGACAAGCTGCGGTAAAGGCTGCAAAAATCCTACTCCTTAATGGGCTCGCTAGATCCAAGCAAGCCCAATCAACCGTGGGCACGGTGCTCAGAATTTATACCGGCGCCCGCCAGCCGATGCATGTCAAGAAGTAACGCTGTCACAGCATACGGTATGCATGCATATGTCCAGAATACCGGTACCATGCAAATCTGAATACGCACAGAAATATGGTCGAACTAGAGGCACCTTCTCGCAGGTGGATTGAGATGTGCATATGAATGCAGGAAGCAATTGCGTCAGGTGGGTGCTTCAGCAGGAACCCCTCGTGCTTCGTTCGTTACCAACTTTTTATTTATTGATTTATCTCCCCTGGCTTCCAGCTCCACCACACCTTCCGCGAAGCTGCAGAGCCTTGTCACGGCACACTATTCATCAAGCGCAGCATCGGGTATCCATTCTTGACCTTTTTACGACTTCAACTTCGACGTGGACAAGGACGCCTTCATACTCTCGTAAGGTAAGCATAGGCTTCTGTGAGTGGAACGCGCCAGGGAAGTGTCTCGAGAACGACTGCTCCCAATCACACCGTCCGGACTGGTCTGGGCTTAAGTGTAAGAGCTGAAGACTGCCTGCTACCCTCAGGGCTATCATACAGGAGAACGTGCACGGACAGACAGCCAACCTTCAAGGTACGGTCTGCGGATGAGATTGCAACTGAAGAAACCGAGCGGCTCGCACGCGTGCAACTACTGGACTATATGCAAGAACTCTGTTATGACTTCTGTTACTAGAAATGGGATCGATTTCAATTGTCCTGAAATTTTTCTGTTCGCAGATGGCAAACACTTCTGATGAGTATATGAGGAAGGCCAGGCAGCACGCATCCAACTCTAGAGACGATGTGAACGCAGCTGGCCAGCACGCAGCATCTGCAGCTTCCACAGTGGGCCACGATCTACGTGCTGCTGGGCAGCAGGCTGCTGATGCTGCCAAGTATGTTGGCCAAAGGTATGATACCTCCCAGTGTGGTTGCTTTGCGTGCCTTGCCAAGATCTGTTTTCGTTCCAACGTTCTCAAGGAATGGTGTTGCTGACTCATTGGTGTCATTTGACCAGGCTCACTGCCCCAGTTGCTGGAGAGGATCACCCTGACCAGCATGTGAGGGGCAGCGCGAAGGAAGCAAAGGAGAGCGCCAAGGCCAAGGCAGACTCTGTTGCGGACAAGGCCCAAGAGAAAGGGAATGAGGCTGCCGATGAAGCCAAGACCGCATATGGCAAGATCAAGAGTTCATTCGGCAATCTGTTTGGTGGCAACAAGAGCGAAGCATCAGGGTAAGCCAAGCTTCTTGTGGAAGTCTGTGTGATGCAATTCTTGCGCTGGCAGTCCTAACACTTGGTTGTCAGCAAGAGCTGGGGAACAATCTTGTCTGAATTTTCTGTGTTTACCGGCCGCAGAACTGATGCTGCCCACAAGGCAGCCAACAAGGTCAACAAAGGATTGGACAAAGCCCAGGAGAAGCAGCAGGAGGCCTATGAGAACGCCAGTGGCAAGGAAGACGTGACGGAGGAGGGCCAGAAGGCTTTGGACTCCGCCAAGGATGCCGCTATCCACACAAAGTATGCACCCTCAATTGGTCTCATACCTGCCTGCGGAAACAGGCCTCAGTTATTAATAGCCTTCTGCTCCTGTATATTGCGGTCCTGAGGAAAAGTGATGGCACTGGCTACACTTGGGTTGTGTTGGTGGTTTACAATCCTTTTCTGTTTATGTCTGCAGGGACACCGTGGTGGGAGGGCTGAGCTATGTCAAGGGCCGCCTGACAGCACCTGTGAGCGGTGAAGAAGGGAAGGATGAGGAGCTGAAGGACAGTGCGAAGGAGGAGACCTCCCGGGCTGCAGACAAGGTCAGCGCCGCCGCGCAGAACGCTTCGTACAGGGCCTCAGCCGCCGCCGAAGAGACCAAGGAGCAATCCAAGGGTCTCTTCGCATCGATCAAGGACGCATTTAATTCAGGCGACAAGACAGACACAGTCCACTCTGAGAATGCTCATCAGAAGGCGAAGGGCACTCTCGAAGATGCGCAGGACAGGTGAGCAGCTCGCTTACTTTGGAGTATGACTATGATTGAAAACCACAGCTGCAAGAAAATAGAATAAGAAATTGGGCAGTCAATACGGATGTGTACCGCAAATTTTCATGTTGACGTTGCAGAGGAGGTGTCATGCTGATTTTGGATGCATCTGCTGTGAATGACAGGGTGAAGGAAACTGTGGAGTCTGCGAAAGCCTCCCTGCGAGATGCCGCCGAGGCAGTGGAGCCCAAGACCGCTGAGGAGGCCATCCAGGTCAACCCCTCCCTGCGTTGCCTGTGCCGCCATGGTGTCGATGTCTCTTACCATCCAGACTATCAGATGTGTGATGGCTTGCACTATCTTGACGTGTGTTGAGTTACACCCCATTCCGATGATTTGTCGGCTGGTGCAGGCTGAGGGGGGAATCCCATCAAACACTGCAGACCTTCTGAAGGAGCAGGAGTTTGCTCAGAAGGTCACCGTCGCTGACCACGAGGATGTGGAGGGCATGGTAAACTCACACTCCAAATATCGGGGATTATTTCTGTCCTTGCAATTTTGAACCTAAGAAAGATTTCGAGCACATCCATGTGTTGTGTCTGAGAGGTGCTGTGGCATCTGTGCAGAAAATTGGAGCAACTGACATCCTGAGCAAGACTGCTCAGGGCTGGGGAGGTGACAACCTGACAGGGGAGGGCACTCTGGGGTCTGTGCGTGACGCTGCAGACCAAGCAGGGCCGCACAGCCGCATGAAGTGATGAGATTTTGTCCTAGATGCCAGCAGCATGGCTTCTTAAACTTCTGGTAGTCATCTGATAGCTCGCTTCAGGCTGAATTCCTGTATTCGTGTATCGGGCCCACATTGTACAGCTACATGCTGCTACAGCCTGCTGGGTGCTCCTCGTAAACAACAGGCTTTTGTAGAGTATCTTAATGCAAAATGCAATTCTCTGGATAGAATGGTGCAGGTTTAGGGTGCAATACAAGAAAATTAGCGGGCGTCGGAGGGCAAGGTAGTGTGCATGGTAATCATCTCTGTGAAGGGATTATAGGGGAAAAGGGAGTACAAAATCAAATAGTCTGTATTCCTAATTTGACATGCAATTGCTCACTGACCTCAGGCTCTCCTGTAAATGATAAGGCAGCATGCGCACCTTCCACATACCCTAATACATACAATATTGTGGACAGCTACTCCCACAGGAGAGGTTTTCATCAAACTTGAGGACACCTAAACAAGTGCACTGCAGCTCACTCTTGTCACGGGCCGAACTTTTAAAATTTTATTATCGTTACGGTGACGGGATGATTGAACATGTGCACTCTTTTGCCGCTAGCGCTGGCAGCTAGTCAGTGATTGCTTTGAAGTTCGCACAAAGTGCCCCCTTGAAACGTCCACCAGACAGCTCACCAAATTGCCTCCCAGCAGTTGGTGGATGTCTACCCAGGCGAGGGCCAGTTGGGGGTGCTGATGGCACTTGGTGGAAAATGTCGTTCTCAGAGTTTTTGCCCTACCTGTGACTAGCCATAAGGAACTGCAACAGCCGGCCGAGTGCATCTGTATGGCTGACCAGACATATAATCCAAGCTGTTACAAAGAATGCTAGCCAGGTGAATAAAATTATCAATAAATGCATGTGACACGTGGCATTCTCAAGCCTTGAGAGTGGCTTTTTCCAAATGAAGTAGCAAAGCTTTCTGTACAGCGAACTTTGGGTAACGACAAATCTTGCGGACAAGAGTACAAATCTTTCAAGAGTTTTGGACATGGACTCTCGTTGTTCCGCTTAATTGGCCTCAATCATCTGCAACCGCAATGGGCAACAGTGCCTCGCACCTCGCTCGTCGACAGTACCCTGCAATGGGAATGCTGAGGAAAACTGAGGGATCTCTGGTCAGAAACAGTGTCCCTGAAAGTGCAAATGGTGAGGGAACATCTTTTCTGGGAAACCTGCTGATGGACATTCGATTCTGTTGATCTAGTGTGACATCTTATCTTGGATTGCAGGTGGAGATAAGGAAGTCTTAAACAAATTGTCCAATAGTGGATTAGACAACGATGAGCAAAAGGATGTCGATTTTGGATCAGTTCTGGACAAGCTTGGTGGGGCCATCACAGGCAGGGCCTTGCCCAACGAACAGGTAAAAGGATAGAATGTACTTTGTGCTCTAATATCCTGCAAACGGCTGCTTGCTATGGAAAAGTCTTCTGTCCTGTTGATCAGGTCCTCCTGCGCATGTGCAGGAAAGAACCCAAGGCTCTTACATGTACACGCCAGCAGAGCCAAGTGCACGGCTGAAGTTGCCAGCTGTCCGCGCACTTCTACGCGAGCATGAAAAGCTCAATCAGCAAGGGTGTGTCTCTGTGGAGGTTCTGGAGCAGCTGGCGGGAAGATATGCAGTTGATCAAGAAACTCTTCTGCGCGTGCTGAAATATAATAGATTACCTCGTCCCCACACAGATCCACCGGCGTGAGAAGCTGCACTTGATGTCTTATTGTGGTGAAAACGCCACATTTTTTTCGACAGACACTGCTTTTCACTAGGGCACTGGGAAGGCAGAATGCGAGCATAGCATTCCAGGGGTGGGGGGCCTTGTGCTTACAAATGTGGAGTCTGTGTTAAAGACTTCTCAACTGCAACAAATGTTGCAACGTAGCAAGTCACTGGGTTACTCTTCTGGCTAGTTTGTCAGCGCCCTCATGGGCGTTGATGCAGAGCTGCAAGGATTATCTTTGGGTAATAATCAAGTACAGCAACTGCAGTGATCATTGAAATGAGCCCAGCGCTGGGATTTCAGGGCTCTTCTATGCAGGAAGGCATGACAATCATGATGGCTTTTACTCACGTTGGAAGTAGTATATCAGAGCGAAGGCTCAAAGCTCTTACGGAGGAAGGTGTTTGTGGCAAGCATGTGCATGCATGCCGTGTATTTAGCACCAACTTGGGGATATGCTGTCACGCTGTTATGTCCTGGCGTGTTTTCCAATGACAGGGTAGCAATGCTATCGTAGCGGACGTCTATACTGCAGGTAATTGTCACAGCAGGGGAATGTCACAGTAAGGGGATCTTGTTACATTTTCTTCTCGGCAAGATAAACGCTACGCAGTTCATACTGCAGAACCTCTCAAGACAGATGTGGATTCAATAAGCACTGCAAAAGTACAGGGTGACACCAACAAATCGGCACAACTGTCCATCAAGACAGGAAAATCCCTCCGTGCACACCAATCAGATCATGACCCGTGAATGTCACAATGCGCATGCGCTGGTCAGTCTGCAGCTGATTAATCACTGTCCACTCTCTAGAGAGCGGGGTGGCCAAAGTTGGTGAGGATGTTGTGGCCTGTGGGGTCTGAAAGGTGGTCAGTGAGGTTCTTGAAGGGGCCCTCTGCTGTGATGACGGCCTGTGCGCCGTATCCGAAAACTGCAAAACAGAAGGAGTCAAGAGTCTACACATGCAAGAAGCTCAGATGACAGGCAGAATCTTTGCATGTGACGACAGAGCACAGCTGGGAGGAGTATTATACACCTGCAAGCATGGCAAGCCGGCCATTCTTCAGCTCCTTTGTCTTCAGCTCCTTGAGGTCTGACTTTCCAAGGTTGAAAAGGTTGAAGAACTGGCCACCTGCTCACATACAAAATATGTGTCAAATTTGCTCGATGGATTGCGACAAGCCTGATGAGGTTGAGCTGAAAGAGTCATTCCTGCAGGCACCCGTTAGGAGGAATAGGCAGGAGAATTTGCCTGGGTAGGATGGGTCGCCGGAGCCCTTGAGCACCTCCTCCAGGCCCAGGAAGTACTGCTTGCCCTGGCTGCCTGGGTTGCGGAAGTCTTGCCAGCGCCTCAACTCAGCAAACTGCACTAGGATGACCTCGATGAAGAACAGGGAGTAGGGGTCCAACCAGTACCTGGATATGCACAAGCGTGGTCAGACGCAGCGAGGTTATAGATCAGGTCATCTTAGTATACTTGGGCAATGTGTCATTTCCAGAGCTGAGTAAGCAAGTGCAAAAGTGACTGATCGGGCTCACTTGTCGTAGACTCCTGCAGGGGGGATGACGCCGCTCTTGAACCAGATGACCTCATCCGGAGTCTGTGGGATGACACCAGCTGTGGCCAGGATCTCTGGCGCAATGCAGCCGGCCGCGCCGAGCATGGCCCACCTACAACAAAGCCCCTCATCACCTCCACAGTCAATCAGAGCTGCGCTAGACTGATCATGCATGCAGGGTTTCACCACACTGTATCAAGCACAGCGGAAGCATAGTGACGCTCGTGCACCTGTGGCCTCGCTCTCCATCTGCCACCCAGCATTACTGACTATTACTGCTGACAGTACACAGTGAAGGAGAGCGTGAAGCTGCACCTGGCGTGGATGACCTCGGAGTACTGCAGCCATGCCGGTGACACAAAGCCGGCACCCTTGCCCTCGGGGTCCAACAGGCCCAGGGGGTCAAAGCCGTAGTCTGCAGGGAGTGCTCCCGTCAGGTATGACAGGGACTGGTCGCTCGCAAACAGGAGCGTGTCCTTTGAGCGGTCCGCTGTCTCCTGTCCCCGCAATGCATCAGAGACACGCCTCAATCGCTGCCGCGGCACTTGATGGAACCCCATACACTACATGAGGTATAGTACTTTGCTGGTCGGTCCTCTCTACTGCTGTTTGCAGCGTCGCGTCTCACAGCTGATATGCCAAACGGCACACAAAACACAGACAGCAGGAGGTGCACATGTGAATTTGACACCCCGTATCACATGATTTGCTCGATATCTGCAGTAGGTGTTGTTGGTTGCCTACGATTTATACTCCATCAGTTGACAACAGGACTGCAGCTACAGCAGTAGGTGCAAATCTGACCAGATGTATTTAAGATACTTGGAACATCAAAGGACATTGGCATGCAAGTCCTGCTGGCTGCCCTGGCCTACCTTTGTAACAGATGTGCTCTCCTCCTCAGCGCGAACACGGACGGGAAGGCGAGCACTCCGCACTCCAGCAGGTGCAAACGTGACTGGCTTTCCAGACAACCGGGGCTTCAACGCCTGCAAGCAGGCTTTCATTAGCTCAAATATCAATGAGGACTGTGCTCCGGGACAACGTCAACGCTGGGGATCTTGGGTAACAGGCCAACAGGCTCGCGAGAGCTGCACCTGCACGTGAGCAGCGCTCTTCATCATCATGGTGGTGGACGCCATGTTGTCGAGCTAATTTTCGATGAAATCGAAGGCCGACAAGCATCCACTGGCCGATCAACTCCAAAAGATAAGCAGGATGAAGCTGTGATTCGGTGCTTAAACAGGATATCAGTTAGCGCCCTTGGATTAGATTATTGTAAGGGAATCTTCACATCGAAGCCCTGAAACTTTCCGAAACGGCAGCAATTGCTTCCTGTGTTCGTGCTCTGCCTCTGTCCCCTTCTGGGCGCTACATTCTTTCGTTCCTGGATTCCTTGAAGAGCACGCACCATCTATCTGGTCTGCCATTGAGTATCTATGTCCATTTTGCATCTGATTTCTCAAGCGTTCTCAGCGAACACGTCGCGGCTGATATCGATGCAGGGATGATAACTTGAATTTCATTTGAATAGAATGGCACGCAAAGACAACGATGGAGATGGAGGCCAAGCACAGTATAGGGCTCCAAGGTTCACTATCTCAATTCTGGACTTCTGCTGAGTGATGGCACATTGTTCCATGCGACTAGGAGGGATCTGACGCTGCCCAATTGCCACGTAGGGTCAACCTGAGCTTGGGCGATTTCAACCTCGAGAAACGGCTGGGTGAGGGCAGCTTCGCTCAGGTCTACTCAGCTCTTCTTCAAAGGTCTTGGAAAGAATAGTGTGCTAATGAATTCCAGAGCTCAGAGCATCCCAGGGTGCAGAATCTCGTGTGCTGACGTATGTACTGTAGTGCGCAGGTGGTGCAAGTACAGCAGAAAGATACTGGACGGAGATATGCACTGAAAGTTGTGGACAAGCACTTGATTCTGAAACACAAGCAGACCGATTACATCAGCAATGAGCGAAAATTGCTTGATCAGTTTGATAATGAAGGCATTGTGCGCCTGCACTTCACCTTCCAAGATGCAACCAGCCTGTACTTTGGACTAGAGCTTTGCCCCAATGGTAAACAAATACATAGCGGTCCATGTAGTCAAATGCAATAAGTGGTCACAGATGCTGAAGAATCACACTCATGAAGGAGGATTGATGCAGGGGAGCTGTACGATCAGATACAGCGGAAGGGATGCCTCTGCCTGAAAGATGCCAGATTCTATGGAGCAGAGATCCTCCTCATCCTGGAGTACCTGCGTGGGCAACAGGCAAGTGCCTGCTCTATCAAAGCAATGCTTTCTGTATGTTCCATGCAGACCCAGTCTTGTAGATACCAGCCTGAAATCTGCAATGATGATTGCAGGTTATCCATCGTGACCTGAAACCTGAGAACTTGCTGCTGAGTGCAAAAGGTCATCTCCAATTGATCGACTTTGGCTGCGCCAAGAACCTGGCAGTCAAGCAGAATCCTGCGTCTTCAGCGGCTAGCAGCCCCCTCCATAAAAACACACGCTCGGCTTCCATGGTTGGCACTGCTGAGTATCTGGCTCCGGAGGTGTGCTTGTAAATCCTCAACCTCCATTTCTCCTTGCCTCTTGCAATCTTAGGAGCCTCCCCTCCATTTTGGATTTGATTCAATGATGATGAGCAACGATCACAAGTCTCAGCCTCGCTGTCCAGGTGCTTAGGAATGAGCCAGTAGGATATGCAGTGGATTTGTGGGCGTTTGGATGCTTGCTGTTCCACATGCTTGTTGGCAGACCTCCCTTCAAAGGCGCCTCAGAATACTTGACCTTTCAGCTCATCTCTGCTGGGGAATATTCCTTCCCAAGCAATGTGCCTGAGGCTGCCCAAGACCTTATCAAATCGCTGCTGGCAGGCGACCCGTCAGACCGACTTGGTGAGTGCACTTTTCTGTGAGCACACTGGCCATCATTATGTCATTTTTGCACCTGCTCTGCTTTTCGCAGGTGCCACAGCATGTTTCATGCATGGATTATAGACTATTTAATTCATTTCTGTGTGCAGGTGCTGGAGACAGAGGTTTGCAAGAGGTGAAAGAACATGATTTCTTTTCTGGTGAGGTCTCGAATCTTTTCATGCGCACTTCCAAAGCTGAACCTTCTTTAAATGCTCTGGATTGTGAGCTGCACGGTTACTGATGGGTTACACAATGCGCAGGCATCAATTGGCAGACTATCAGGCAACAGGAGGCCCCCTCAGTGGCACCACCGCCTGCTGAGGCCCACAGCGACAACGCTGATTTTGACTGGGAGTGGTCATCCATGGCTGCTGCCCTGCCGCTGTACTACACCACTGATGCTTGCCCGCCAGGAGCCCAGACTGGGCCCTGTGCAGAGCCGACGGCCGTGGAGCCGACGGCCCCCACTCCGCCCGCAGCCATCAATGGCACCACACTTGCAGAGCCCTTCCAAAGGTCAACACAAGGATCTCCAAGCAGCCCAGCCAAAAGATCGCTGGACAGCAGAGATGCAGCCAGTCCATGTCAGACCATCCCGCCAGTGAAGGACCGGCCGCTTGCCGTGAAGGTGCCCGGCAGCGCAGGCCATCTGGAGGGGCACTCCCCTCAACACGCGCCCTCTCCGCATGCGACTGCGCAGCAGCACCCGAGCCTACCGGCGTCCCCGTCAAAGGCTCAGCCCCACTCTAAGAGCCCAGGCCAGGGCCCGTCAGGGCATCACCATGGTGCAGGCAGTCGACCCACAAGTCGACCGACATCACCACATGGCAGTAAGGCCGCCAGCCATGCTGCCAGGAAGGGTGACTGGACCCACGTTGCACTGCAAAGCCCTGGTGCCAACCCCGCAAATGCCTTTAATGCCAGCCGGGATGCGGATCTTGAGACCTTTGAGGCAGGAGCCATGCTGATGCACCAGGCCATCATGAACAGCATGGGCTCGCCTTCTGGCCATCATCAGGGTGGTGGATTCTCATCGACCGCCAAGGATAGCGATACTTGATCGACAATTTGCAGTAGAGCGAGTCTGTTGTGGCATGGGTGTAGGTCTCTCGCTTGGAAGTGTGTGGCATGCTCCCTTCTAGATGCAACCTGATTCAGCTGTACATTGGAAGAAGGCCAAGTACACATAACTCTGAACTGATGTGCTTGTGGAGACTGGGCATATATTATCTGTATTGCGGTTTGCTTCACGCAACACTGTGACGGTGTTGATGTCAACAGCAGCTCTGGAAAGATTTGTGATAACACCAAATAGGAAAATTTACTGTAAATCTACTGCATCCGATGAAGATTCCTTGCCCAGATAAAAATTCTAACTTGCGAATAACATTGAGGTTGTGATGAGCTGCCACACACAGCTAACCAACAAGCCCTTTGAACTTTTGACAATATTGATATCAATTATTTTCCAGAACACATTGAACCCGACATGACGGAAATGTCCAAATGACATTGCTGGAGACAGACATGCATGTGCCCAGAGTCATCTGCGACTGAAGCGCTTTGCACGAACCATTTTCCGTGGCTGGCCTTGAGGCGCCCCTGCGGCAAATCCTGCCGCCTGTTCCACACAATTAATTTCAGTAAAGCAGCCAGTGCCGTCCTTACACCCTTGCGTCAACCATGATCGCACTACAAGGAATGTACTGCGGGACACAAATACCTGCTCTGGTATTGGCTGCCCAAATGTGGCTCCTGGTAGAATTGTCTGTTGTGGTGCATGCTGTGGTTGCAACACTGGTGCGTCAGTCTGTTGTGCTGCGCTGATCACTTTTTGCCCTGGTACTATGGGTGCAGCGGCTGCCGGGCTGCTTGTGGAGTTGGGGCCAGCATCTGGCGCTGTGAATACAGGCGCAGGCACATGTGCTGGTGCTGTGCCTGATGGAGTGCCCAGATCATTGCCCAGCAGTGCAATGCGCCCGAGTCCACCTTCACCTGCTAACACTGGCGAACTGACAGCTGCAGCAGGCAGTGCTGGATGGCTGCTTGGAAGGCCTGCCTGTTGCGCAGGCATATCCACATGTTTCTCTGCTCCAGATCCAGAGGCTGGACCAAGACAAGGTGTGCTGGACCCTTCCACAAATTCGGGCGCTTCCCACTCTAGGACGTCTTGCACTGCTTGGCTGGTGTTAGCAAACGGTCTTTCTTTTGCCTGATCGAGTAATGCTGGCCTTCCAAGCTTGTTTGGAAGTTTGAGCTTTCGACGCTGCGGAGCTGTGCTTGACTTCTCAGCTTTTCCGGTAGACTGGCTTGGAAGAAAAGCTCCAAATCGAGGCTCTTCAGGAAAGCAGTGGCCTAGAAATCCTGGGTGATCGAGCAATTTACGACGAAGAGCAGGTGCATTGTCATGATCCTCATCTGTGGCCTTACGCTTGGGACCTCGATTATTAGCCATAAAACAAAGGTAGGGGATGGGCTGTTTGTGCTGACACACGAAGCTGCTCGAGCACTCAGGATGTGTCTTTGACGAGAATCCCTTTGATTTTTTCAGATCTCCATCATGGAGGACCGTCTCCTCTGAGAGTCCTCTCCCATCCTCCTCTGGAGCATTATGTTTAGTACGCCCAATACTGAAGGGGTGCAGACGGAGGGGTGGACCAATGTGTTATGGCCTGCCCAAATTCCCAAATTCTCAAATCTGAACTGCCATTGCCCTCCCAATCCCCATGTGCGTACCACACTAGTCAGAGTCATTGTGACGTCACTACTATGGAATACATGGCCATCCAATGAGAATGAAGTTTTGGATTTCATCTAGAACAGTGGTTCACAATGAGGGATCGGTGCCACCATGATAAGGTACATGACGCGCATAGGACAACAAGCACACAATGGCACTGCAGCAGCCAGCTGAGCCGGCTGCTGCACAGTGCTTACCGTCAGACTCTCGGAGACTGCAACTACAATCTATTAGAATCCTTGATCAGACAGTGATTATGGTACCCCAGGCATAAAGTTTCAAACTGGGGAGCACATTTGAAAAAGCGCCACACTATATCTAAGTTCTGAGGAGTTCAAGCAGGCAGTGTTCCTGGACAAGACCCTAAAGACACGCTAACAGTTACATTCTCAGACAGCAATGAGCAGGATACCCCCACTGAGCGACTCCCACAGAGACAATACCCCTTCTGTCAACCTCTTTCTCACGCGAATGGATTGCCGCCTGCCCGCTTGGGCCTCGCCTCTGAAGGCGCCCCAAATGCTGCATGCCCTGGGAGGCCGCCAGCAAAGCTGCCAGGTTGCGCTGTGCCTTGGAAGAAGGGGTCGCCACTGCTGTGGGCACCCTCAAACCCTCCGTTGCTCTGTGCGGCTGCCGGCTGTCCGTATTGCTGCATGCCCATGGCGCCGTAAGGCTGGAATTGCAGAGGCTGCTGAGCGGCGTTATACTGCGGCAGATACGGCGACGCGCCGCCGGTGAAGGAGGCTGTGGGGGCCGCAGCGGTTGGCGGCGGCAACAGCGCGGTGGGAAGGGTGCTTCGCAAGCCAGGGACCAGGCTTGAGAACACGTCGTTCTCCGGGGGAGGTGCAGGCTGCGACACCGCTGCTGCAGGGCTGCTGCCGGGGCCTGGCGCGTCCGCCACAAGCTGCACAGGAGGCGCGGCGCCGACGCCAGGGCTGGACAGGAAGTAGTGCTGGTCAAGGCTGAGGTAGCCCGGCGGCACAGCGCTTGGCTGCAGGGGATATGCCATCATACCAGGCGCAAAGCCGGGGTGCACCGGCAGGCCTGCCTGCCCCAGCGGGGTGCCCAGCTGCCCATATGGCTGCGCCCCTGGCATCTGCTGCTGCACCTTGGGCTGCGGAGCAACCATCTCCGAGAACAGATCCTGCACGCAGCAGCAAGCTTTGCTCATGCACTGCAATTGCTGCAAAAAGTGTGACAAGGAAGAGCCCATGTTGCATTTTCCATTTAGTTGCATATTCCATTCTAGCATGAGAGGGGTCCTAACATATACAATCTCAAGCAAAAGACCGCTCCTGCAATGTTTCACATTTGCCGGAGTGCAGTGGTGCTCACGCTGGGCAGCTCCTTCATGACAGGGCCATGGGGCGAAGGGGGCTCTGGCACGGTGGAGGACGGAGGAGTCGGCAGCTGGGGAGTGTCAAAGGCCTGCCATCCGTGGAAAGCACCGCTCGCGCTGCTGCTTGTGCTGACTTCAGGCGCAGGTGTGGTGGACACCCCGGGCTCCTCAAAGGTGGACCACCCCTCCTCCTGCGGCTGCTGAACTGCAGGCGCAGCTGGCGCCACCGCGGGTGCACTACCTGTCGGCAGAACCCACAGCACAGCGCTCACAAGAGAGTGGGACCATTTGGCATTGCCAACAATCAAGCCAGTGCTGATTACAATGCTAAGCTTGCTGCGCCCCACGCCGTCTGTGCCACGCATTCAGACAGACATTGAATGACTCATGTGCCTCACCCGCGGAGTCCCCAAATGTGTCCCATCCATTGTGGGCTGGCATGGCAGGTTGGGCTGCCGGAACATTGCTGTGCTGGGCCACATTGGCAACAGGGGCCGCCGTGCTCGGCGACAGCTCCAGATCAATCAAGCTGCCGGCCTCTGATGTCGTGCGCGCTGTCTCTGAGGGCCCCTGATGCACAGCAAACCAAGCACTGAACAGCGCCTTCGGTGGCCTATCTTGGCATCATTGCAGTTTCAGGAAGAGAATACCAACATCAGGTGAAGGAATGGTCTGCATGTCCTCTCACTTGAGACACGGGTCCATTGCTGGAGAACCCAGCTCCGATCTTCAAGCTCGTGTCATTCTCGCGAGAGGCAGTAGATCGAGCACTGCTGGTGGACTGCAGCAGGAAAAGGTAGCCCTCAGGATCTTTTGCAACAAGGAAGCAATGCAACCTTGTGACAGGGTAACCTAGCAAAAGTTCACTGGGAGACACATCAATCTTTTGGTACCTGTGTGCGGGACACTGGTGGCACGTATGCAATGTCCTTGCTGTAATAGCGCCTTTTCACAAAAATAAGGTCAATCCAGTCGCGGATCTTTGCAACGTTCCTGCAGAAAGACCAGGGAAAATTTGGTGGTCATCTCCAAAGGGCACAAGTGACAGGTCATGTGCTCTGGGCAGGAACTTACCTGTCCACCGGCTTTGGAGCGTCTCTGGGGGTCCACTTCGCAAGAAAGCATGCCAGAGCAACCTGCGCAGCGGTCCAGATGAATACAGAAGGAAATGAGCATACCTTTAAGATGCCAACCCCTAATGCCCAGGATCTCGAGGAAAGTAAAACAGTGCGTTCTCATACCCCATTGCCACCCTCTTCAAGAGCCCGAATTTCTTCTGGCTTGAACGTTGCCATAGATATGCCCTTGCATCGATGGCTGAATTGTCGGCTGCACGGCATATAATGAGCATCAGAAAGTAACAAGACAACAGCTGCAAGAGCAAACGCTCAGTGACAAGACAGGAGAGTAACTGCAGACGGCATGAAATGAGGAAACTTACTGCACTCCGCTGCAAATCGTACAGACAAACGTACTGAAGTTGACCACAACGTACTGAGGCCCCTGCAAAGGGAGAAAGCATGCTTGAGGTCCAGAAGTACAATAATACTTAACGCTTGTCGCAAGCAAGGACCACAAAGCAGACCCAGAAAACGCACCAAAGTATCACAGACTGCGCATCTCTTATTCTCGGGCAATCGTAACAGCGCCTTGAGGATCTTTTCATGCTTAGCATCGAGATTCTTGTTTGCCATTTTGCGTCTTAGAGCCTTTTCTTTACAGTGCGTGCAGAACAGCGGTCAACAAGTAAATGCCATCATCACAATGTTTCGCCGCGAACGGGCCGCAAAGATGGAGCCCCACCACTGTCATTCAAGAATTCTGATGAAGTGCCGCATCATGTGCTATTTGCTTTTGGACCCTATATAGGACCCTATATATATAGCTATCTAGGGCCTATAGGGCCGCTCTGCCAGGGGTTTCACAATTCCGGGATCTCAATCAAGGAGAAGAAGATGAATTGGAATAGCGAAACTGTACTGATTCTGTCTGGAGATCTATAGATGCGGGTTAGCCTAAATGAACGCGGGGCAATACGCTGAGTTGTGCATCTAGCATCTGCGCACGGCCGAAGCTCAGGCTGGCTTTTGACTAAAGTATTAATCCCGTGAATTCGATCACCCTTATTGGACTTGAATTATAAAAAGGTTCATTTGGAGCTGACATCGCTTATAGTACCCAGCATTAAGACGAGTGCACCAGATGGCATGCTACTTGATGACTAGGTGAGAATTGACAGCAAGGGCTTTCTGCGATGCGTTGCCCATGTCCGAATCCTATGCAACATTGGGAGTAACAGTACCGTGCCTACACGATTCAATATCTAATCATCTGCATATATACGCAGAGTCATGTGGAAGGAGCACATTTACTAGACTGCTGATTTCAGTTAGCTACATTTGATCGCCCGCGTGCGCTCATGAGAGAGTAGAATGAAATTGAGGACCAGCAGCAAGCGGAAGCCCACAGGGGATCTATTACTGTGCAGGGAACAGACACACAGCACGAAGCGCCCAAAAACCACACATGCACAACATGAGCAGGGGTACAGCTTGCGCAGCAAACCAGTCAAGGGCCAGCAGCCCAAGTTCTGGCTCACAGAGACCCAGAGGAAGAACAAAAAGAGCCTGCAAGCACCAAATGGGCCGCACCCACTCACACCTAAGCCGGGTGTTGTGTCATTGCTGCGGCAGTTCAGATCGAGGAGGCTTTCAGCACAACAGAAGCCTGTGACAGGATCCGCATATTGCTCTCCTGTGAGAAAGCCGCGGGTACCAGCAGTGCCAGCAAGAAAGAGCCTCAGAATAGGCGCCAAATGCAAGCTGGTGCTGCAACAGGAGCACAGATTGCCCACAAGGGGCGGCTCTCGCCGTTTGAGAGTACCCGTTGTGACCCTGTCGAGTTCCGATGACAGCCGCAAAAGTAAGGGTGAGCAGCAACCTTCTTCGCTTTGCCCCCCTGCTTGTTGGGTTGCATCAAACATGCAGTCTCCAAGGCAGAGGCCTTGCATGCTCATAAATGGTCATAGCTGGATGCCAATTGCAGGAGCAGAGTGCAGCTCCGTACCCGCAAAGAAACCTGCTCCTCCGCTTGCAAAAGTAGCAGAGGACCACACTCAGCCCGTTACAGTGCAACACGAGGGGCCAGAATCAGGGGAGGAGGTAAGAGCTACACACGAGAATGAGAACTGGGCAGCTGGGCAGGCTGCATCCAATCAGGTTTGCTGCCTGTTGACAGTGATGCTCGGTCGCACCTCCCAACATAGAAGAGGACGTTGTGCTTGAATAGTCAATAGACATTCTCAGATATTAAATGTGTTCTTCTATTTGACCAGGAAAGTCAAGGTGAGGCACCACTGGAGCTGGGACCTCAAGGCAAAGAGCAGATGCAGGAGCCGGGAAGTCTGCTGCCACAGCAGCAGCAAGACACTATCATTCTGAACACTCCTGATGTCAGAGGTGCTGCTGAAGTGGTCCCTACACCACAAGCTGGCGCCTCTCAAGCTCAGCTCAGTCCCAGCATCATTACAGTCCCAGCCACGTAAGTCATCCCTTCTCAGCATGCTGTTTGAATTGATGAATTTGCAGTTTATCTAAAACCCGTAGAGACCAATATCAAGAATCATGTACCCATTGTTTTGACAATCCTGCACAGTCACAGGGAGACTGCAAAGGATGCCATTGCAACAGCATCACCCCCTTGTGGACCTACAAAGGTACAGGACAGCACAATAGGTATCGCCCATTCCTTACTTATGCCATCATAATTTCACAGGCATGCTTGCAGCGGGTGGTGCACCCGTTTGTCTGCTTTAGTGAGTAGATAAGATATGTGAGATAAGTTGTGATGATAACTGTGCTCCAGGTGGGCAGGGCGGCCAAGAAGAGCGTGTGTCAACTTTGTTGAACATCAAGGCTGGCGTTCAAGCACTCACGGATTCCTTGCAGTCTTGCTGCACACTGCCATACAGCCTGGTGAGTCAAGCCTTTCTTGCAAGTAGATATGCGAAGTTTCAGACACTGACACAGACCAGCTGCCTACACACATGACCATGAGAACCAGATTACTTGTGAAGCAATCATTGTTGTGGCTGCAGGAGCGGGTAACGGCTGGAGTCTCTTACGTTGTGCCAAGCAATCTGGCTCTACCGCATGTGACAATGCGTCCAGCTTACCCGGAAGCTGTCATTGGGCCAGCAGTGGAATGCCTCGTGTCCGTGCTCAGAGATCAGGCGCGCTGCTGTATTGCATGTCTGCATCGGGTACCATGCAAACACTCAGCTTCTCCATTCTTCATCTCATGCAAAACTCAATTTGCGCAGAGGTAGGTCTGTTCTGGAGCACTGTCTCTGTTGTAAACAGGCAGCAATAGCTCTGGTCATGCCAGCACACAGCGAGGGTGTCATCAAGGACTATCTGAACAAGCCTGAGGAAAGGACGGCCATGGCTGCCCAAAACAACAGTCCATTCAGACTGCTCCACCCAGCTGAGCTGAAGCAGTGCCTGGCAGACCGCACCTTCACGTGCTTGCATTACCGCCTCAGCGAGGACTGCCAGCTGGTGCCTTGCACTCTGGCAGCTCTTCCTCCAGTCCAAGAGGTGGCTGGTCTACCGCCTCAACAGCCGACTCAGCCAACCACTCTGCTATCAAACGGACCAGCGCCAGAAGAAGCTCCCAACAGTGACAGAAGGTAGTCCCCATCAGCTTTATGCATGCCCACCTCATACTTATATGACCGCTCAGGTCTCCCTGTCAAGATTGGATGGAGTCCAGCCTGTGACTCTGGCTCTGGCAGGTGGACTGTGGCAGACAGCAACGTCCAGATAGGCCTGCTGGTGCGCAAGGGCATTGGCGGGACGTCATCTGCCAGAGCTGTGAGTGCGCTCCCTGACAGCTAGCAGGCTTCTGTGGTTCCTTATCAGTACCCTGTTGGAGGAGGATTTTTATACTGTGTTTGCACAGGCTGCAAGGAGACTCTACAGGCAAGGCGTTCTTGGCAGAATGTCGGTTGAGCGTGAGAGGCATCTGCACCTGGCCGGCCATCGCCATCCGCTCCAAAACCACACGCAGCAAGGTGACTGCCTGGCACTTGCAACTGGTTTTGTACCAGCGCATCACAAGTGGGACTGCATACTGTTGTTGCTTGCAGGTGACCAGATTGGAAGCCCAGGATCTGCCTCGGGGCCCAGTGAAGGAGGAGATTCTTCGGCTGCTGAGGCCATGACAGAGTCTGCCAATGCAGAACTCGACAATGTGCTTGAGAACAGTGCCGACATAGAGCAGTGCGTCTGTTCCCCTATTGCTGCAGATGCAATGATTTGTATAGCCATTTTTCTGGCTGCTGTCGCCATGCACAATGCTGACGTGAAGACTTTTTTCATGCACAGGGATGCGGCTGAAGGGCAGCTGAACGCAGAGGGCCTCAATATCCCGAGAGCAGATCAGGCAGTATCTACAAGCAGCGAGCCGCGCGTTCGGCTGTACACTCAGAGCTGCCGCCTGGAGATGTACTGCGCCCAGCACACCTGGATGGCTCTGTCACGGTCAGCATCACCAACAGCCATTCCCACGCCATACAAATTTCGCTGACTCAGGGCATGTACCAGCTTCTTTTCAGGCGCCCTTAAGACTGACTGTGCTGCTGTATTGCATAGCACTGCATTTTGTGCCAGTCCATACCTCTGTGTAATTCAGCATACTTTGGTGCAGGGACCAGCAGGCAGCCCTCCTCGGGGCAGTTCAGGGCTTGGAAAGGCATACCTCATGCCTGTTTGCGCGGTGGAACCATGAGGCGCTGACTGCCTATGCGCAGAAGCTGACAGCCAGCGTCAACCTCGCGCTGCGACAGGCCCAGATGCAGCAGGCAGCCGCCCCGCCAGCGGTAGTCACACCTCTACCTGCACCCAATGCAGCCCCCGCTGGGACAGCACAAGTGGGGATGGGTGCGCAGCTGCATGCAAGACAGCCACAGGCAGCCTTGCCTGGGTTGCTCCCGCGCCACGCGCCCTGTGCGGCGGCTGCCATGGCGGTGCCAGGCGTGCAGCAGCGCACAGAGGCCCAGAACCCAGCGTTGCCTGTGCCATGCGTCTTGCCGGCAGCCCCTACTACAGCCACACAAGCAGCTGGCTCGCAGGTCAGTGTCAGCGCACGACAGCAGCAGCTGCCTGGCTTAGCTGCCCCAAGCACGCCAAGCGCAACAGAAGCGAAGCTACAGGTTGACTCACCGGGTGGCCGCCTCGTCATGGGAATACCCTGTTTGCAGCCATCCCCTTTGCCAGCCAAAGCGCAGGCACCACCTGCTTGGCCCACTCCTGCAGCAGCGCTGGCATTTTTGCATCAGCTGCTTCGGGGAGCGCCTGCGCACACAGTCCCGCAGCAGCTGCCATCCATGGGAGCCAGTGGAGGGAATGCAGGAGACAGCAGTGCAGTCAGGCAGGGCGAAGGAAGCTGTGAAAAAGCATGCCTGCCCCCACGCCACCAACAGCAGGGCCCTCATTTTCCCGGAACTGGGGAGTCAAAGGGCTTGCAAGCTGCGTTGAAGATCGGAGAAGTGCCAAGGGCACAGGTGCAGCCGTCTGTCGCGCCCGCTGTCACCCCACAGAGCCCCACCAGCTGCAGCCCTGGCAGCAATCAAGCAGCAGCACCGCCGGCCACTCCACCTGCCAGGCCTCCCACTGCAGCCCTGGCAGCAGCAGCCCACATGGGTGTGCTCAATGGGGCTCCTCCTACCGCACATGTCCCTGGCCCGCCCAAGGCAGCCAGCATCCAGCCACGGGCTGCCGGCATGTGTGCGCTGGGGGAAGCCGCATCTGCCCTCGTCCTGGCCTCCGCTGCGTCCTCCGCCCTGACAGCTTTGGGCGTGCTGTCCAGTGCAGGGCCGGTGCCATGGCCGTTGTACCTGATAGGCACCCGAGACAGCTTCAAGTACCACCTGCACGCCGAGAGCAAGCAGGTCTGTCTTCAGTGCCCTTTCTTTTCCTGTATACGTATTCTGTGCTGCCAAAGACAGAAGTTCATGTCACTGCTCGAGAGATCATGTCCAGATTATTGAATCAATATAAGGGGTGACACATGGCCTGGTGCAGATGGACTTCAATGGCCGGAGCTGCCTGAAGACAGAGTACTTCTTCCGCCCCGAGCATGTCCCGGAGAACTACAACGAGGTGCTCTTTTTTTTCCACTTATGAATGTTCTTCTCAGCTTGAAATGACCTGTGAAGGGCGCGCCCGTTTGTGGTTCTTGATTGGAGCACGATTGCACGCAGGTGGTGAAGGGTCAGCAGCAAAGCGCATCTAGACCAACAGGACCTCCACACGCTTGCGAGACAGCAGTTGAGCCAGTGGAGCGGGAATTGCTCGCTCCTGCCCCATCAGAAACAACACAGGAAGGAGCTGCCGATGTCTTTTCAGTCTGTGCCAAAGATAGGCAGGCAGAGGAGGCCCAACAAAGTCCAGCAGCGCTTGCCTCGGCTGTGGTGCGCTGTGAACTCTCGGGTCGAATACCTTCACGCTCTCTATGTTTTTCGATTGGTTTCCCTCTTTTCGCCAGATAAAAACACTTGATGTCAACTTTGCGTGCCTGCAGAGCATGGAAGCCAGCGGCACCAACTCTGGAGCGCCAGAGACCGCCTCCAGCCGGCCTGACTGCCCTCAGCTACCATCAGCCAGACTGTTGCCTGCAGGCATCTGCACCTACACCAACGTGAGTGCGCCCAGCTTTGCTGTTCACCCAATCTTTACTCTGATTCTTCCAAATTGAAGCAAGCTGCAACTCGGCTGTGATTGAATCTGCTGCTTGCACAGTTCTACACAGCAGAGGAGCTGCGACAGATGGAGGTCGGCGCAGATGTGGTGCATGCCAAGGCCAGGGAAGGGCGACTGCCGCAGACGTGCTTCCACGAGACGCGCGGCCGCGGCGGAGGGCTCAAGAGGACCAAATTCTTCTTTGGCGCCAGATGTGGGTTGCATCTAATCATGCGCATAAGCATCCTTTGGACTCGTCAGAGCATGACGCGCCTCGCATGCGTGGGTCAATTGTGATAATTGCCCACAGATGAAAAGCCAGTAACTGATGGTGTCAGCGGTCTACTGCTCAGCAGGTGACAAAGCCATGTCTGGGCTCTGAGAGCACTGCATGTGGTGCAGACCTGTGGACAGCAGAGCAAGCGGCGGATCCAGCTTCGCGCCTGGCTGCCGGTGTGAGGCTGGACGTGCCACCTGCTCCCACATGGATGCAGGCTCTGGCCGAGAAGCCGTTGGTGGAGACAGGGCTCGTACCGAAGGACTTCTTTGACGCCTGGGTGAGCAGACTCCTTTGGCCCTGATCATGCGTTTCCTGCTTTCATCGCAGATACATAAAGTAACAGCAAGTGTGCTGAGTTGCTGTTGCCTTGGCTGCAGGCCCTCAACCTGTACCACGATGGGAGCGAGGGCATCCAGTCCCACTTTGACGATGGCACTCGCTTCTCCCGGCCCATCTTCTCTGTCAGGCTCTTCTCTGACTCGCGCCTGTCCTTTGGCACCCAGCTATACGGGTGAGAGCTCATATCTCTCTTGTCTTCCATATATAGCTCAAACAGCTGTGCATTGCACAGATGTGAGCAGACCACCTTAAAGGGACATTATGCAATGACTTATGTGTGAGCAGGGCTCATATCTGACAAGTGCATCTTGCCTTACAGGTACACAAATGGAGCGTTTACTGTGGACATGCCACGCGGTTGCATCACAGTCATGGAGGCGGGTGGCTATGCTGTGGAAGGAGTGAAGCACTGCGTGCGGCCTGCTGACCTGGCAGGTGCTTGCTGCATGCCATCGCCCATTCCCCAAGTCCTCATGCATCTTGCATTTCAATTTTCTCCATGCATGGGAAACAGTGCAAAGCTTGCACTTTGCGGGCAAATGAGCTGCATGCATCTCAGCTGAAGAATATGTCATGTGCCAGGCAAATCTGCAGCGCTCATCATGCGTCACATCAACCCTGGTTGCATGGAGCAAGCACGGGCCCTTTTTGAAACGCAGACTCTGCAGATGTTGAGGGGGTGGTCCATGAGAGATGCACCAACTCCTCTAGTGCCTCCCTCGGCAGACTCTAGGTGTTGGCCCCTCTCCTCCTCTACAACCTAATGCTGGTGTTGCCTGTTGTTGCTTCAATATTTGATGCTTCAGCGTGCGTTAAAGCCTCACAGCAAGTGCAGAATCACCGAATGTGATTGATTGGGACCCAGGGAACTGCCTGCATCTGTAATTGAGCGGGAGTGCTGGAGCGTCCTGGACCGATGCATTCAGCGCTTGGAGTCACCTCTGTGGCTGCCTGGGTTTGGGGTTGAGTCTCAAGTCGCGCGCGTCCTTGACACCATCATTTCCAAGGTATCTGCGCTTTTCCTCGGTTTGCTGTAGCACTCATGACATAGTTCTGAAAAGGCACTGATATGGACTTTTTGAATGTCCAGGTGGAATGCCAGCACTATTTGGAGCACCTCCCAAAAGAAAGTACCATCCCCTCCTCATACAGCCAGGCAAGTACTGCTGCCACTGTCAAGTGTCGTGACACTCTTATTTATGAGAACATCAACGAAAGGTTCCTACAAAACGGATGTTTTATGCTCTGTTTGGCTGGAGCTTCCCCTCTGATATGTGGCTGTGCAATACATCTTAGGCTGCAAATGTTGGCCTGAAGAGGAAGGCCCCACTAGCGCGCATGGTGTTCAGCAATGCCAAGCGCCTGAAATGGATCGAGGAGCAGCTGTCAAGCAGCTTGCGGACTCCACCCTGCTCAGCAACAGGCACTGCCAGCGTGCCACTGCCTGCCCCCATTCCTGCGGCAGCCCCGGCACCGTCCCCGGTGCTGCAGACTTCCCAGCAGGACAACGTGACAGCACCCGTCGTTACACAGATGCTGCCGCTGCCGCTACAGCCTTGTCAGGCAAGCGCTGCAGCTGCTGGAGGGCAGAGCAGCGACACAGAGCAGCTGCTGAGGGGCCTGCTGCTGGCAGCGTCTGAAGAGGTTGTGGGTGAGAGCATCAGGAAACTGGCACCCAGCGAGCAGCAGCGGTTGCTGCACTACCTCCGGCCGCTGTTGCAACGGCTGCCGGCGGCTGCCTCGCAGCTCGATAGCTTTGGCGATGCGTACGCACCCCCACAGATGGCCGACAAGCCCCAAGCAGGCGATGCAGCTGTGCCGCTCTCAGCCGGGCTTCCCAGCGAGGGGCCTGCTCTGGCTGCTCAGGCAAACACCAGTGCAGGTCAGGCAGCGGCTCGGCTGAAGGGTCACCCCGGCGCTGTCTGCGCGACATGCGAGCGGCCAGTTTTGGCCGGGCAGGTCGTGTGGGCTTGCTCGGGGCAGTGCTGCCAGTTCTTCCACCATGCGTGCTCTGCGCCTACCAGCATGTTGAGGTGCACTCAATGCGCCTCTGACCGGTGCGCTTCTCCTTCAATGGGGTATGTTTTTCCTTGCTTTCTATAAGTATTCTTCTTGTAGCATTTGCTCTTCATTGCACTGCCTTCATGTCTCGTCTCTTTTCGCTCAACTGTCTCTTCTTGCACTATAGTTGCTTCACCAAGCTGGGTGGTCAACGATGTATTGCAGGCGCGTGTGCTTCCACTGCAAGGCTTCAGGGCCGCTTGGGGAGCTGGTCAAGTGCAGCATGGGCCGCTGCGGGCACTTCTACCACCGCAGCTGCGCGACGGCGTGCCCGCTGACCAAGTGGGGCGCGTCCGGCGGCGCCTTCCGGTGCCCGGCGCACTACTGCGCGCGATGCGGCCTCAGCGGTGACTCAGTGGCCATGCTGCAGTGCCGCAGGTGCCCCGTGGCCTACCATGCCAGATGCAGGCACCAGCAGTGCACAGTCCTATCAAAGAAGTATATCGTGTGCCCACGCCACAGTGGTCACCAACTCTTTGCAGATCCGCTGTAGTGCTTGTGGATTCATCTGGCCTTTATAGATAGCGTCTGACAAAAACAATTGCTGAGTTGTGGCAGGACAAGCCGATAAAGAGATGATGGCCAGCATGCTCTGTATAGAACATTACATGTGTGATATGTTCAGCAAGAGAAGACAGCTACTAGTGGGTGTCAATGAACGGCTAGTCTGAAAAAAAAATCAAAGAGCCAGAGAGAATTTTTAATTAATATTTATCGTGAGGCTCCCAGTACAGCTAGCAGCTAAATCTCAATATGAAGTGTCAATGCAGTGCGCACTGATGCTGCAAGTAGACAATCCAATTTCTGACAAAATGTTGATCATCAACTTTGATGGATGCATAATTGGAAAACATCCTGCAGCATGATGCCTCTTGCACTGTGAACCTCATTATGGGAAGCTCAGGGTCCACACGGCAGCATCACGCATGCATCGGGCTTGCATCATCAACAACACTTGCAGCGATTCCAGTCATGACTCACCGGTGCCCAGGTACCGCAGCGCTGCGGCAAAAGAGCGCAGGCGCCAGCATGCATGTGCCCGACTTCGTGCATGCATTGTTGTTATTACTTATTATTATTACAAGGTCGGCGAACCCAAAGCCAGAGGCCATAGGGCATACACGCAGAGCGTCTGCAGCCGCTTCCGCGGGGCCTACAAAAGTCTGCAGCCTGTCAATCATGTCATCACGCAACAATTGCATGCACTCCCTGCATCGGTTGAGCACCCCTCTGTAACCGATGCTTCTGGCCTGCCAGCAACGCAACACCCCCCTTTGGGAGGTGACGTTGAGGGTGTCATGCATGCAGCACCACCAGCACCACTGGACGCATTGTAGATTAAGCTTCACGTCCAGGGTGCAAGACCTGCTGAAAAGCGAACATGAAGCCAACATGCCATATATGGCCTTCGGGCTTTGGGTTTGCCGACACTGTAATAATAAGAATGAAAAGCCATAAAGTAATGATGAAGATATGAACCCCAAAATATCTCGCATTAAAAGCACTGGAAGGAGGGGTATCAGGTTAGGGTTCACCCGGATGTCTGGGGAAGCTGCAACAAGGGGCTCCCTGCTCTCCATCCCGATCTGCTTCGAAGAGACAGATGCTGATTTGATGCTCAACACGGAAGACCGCCAGATGTTCCCCTGATTGAGGCATGTCGGGCTTGGCAACATAGATAGAGCTCCGTAGAACAGAGGGGGCCCGCACTGCTGGTGCTGTTCAGGCCCCATGCGGCCAAGCTTGCTTCATGCGTCTCCCTTTTCTACCGCAGGGAGACCAGGAAGCAGCAAACAGACCTTTCAGGTGAGTGATTGGTGATCCAAGCTGCTGCGTTGTCTCTAATGGTGCCAAGCACATCAATATCTATATTGCCAATGGACCAAAGTTTCAGCAGCCCTCACACGGTTAATACAATTGACCAGGCAAGATTTCAGAGAAGAGAAATCTGCGTGATTGGGCCGATCGTTGACGACGCTCATCGCTGTTGCTGGATCCTGCAGGCGCCCAAGTCTGTTGCAAAGCAGTTGTTGCACTGTCGAAAGTGGAGCTTGAGACCACATGCTCCAAAGGCTGCCGAGTCAGTCGCTTCTACAGTCATCGATGAGCAGTCCTTGAATGAAAGGCGATCTTCAGCTGCCCAGGCAGCCAGCACTCCTGACTCCACCCACCACAAGGAAGTGAGGGGAGCAACAGAGACTGCGCGGGCCACATACAACATAGTGTTTGTCACTGCTGAGGTGACTCTCTTCAGACTGAACCAGTGTGTTATAGATGCACCCTGACTGAAGCGCCTGGACACAGTCAACCTTTACTTGGTGAGGGGCGATAGCTGTGCAGCTGGGCACACGGGGTAAATTTCAATGCATGTTGAGATGAAGGAAGAAATAAAGATCGCTCACTCTGCACAGGTAGCGCCATGGTCAAAGACCGGGGGCCTGGGTGATGTGTGTGGATCTCTGCCCCCCGCACTGGCAGCTAGGGGCCACAGGGTCATGGTTGTGTCTCCGCGATATGCAAACTACGATGTTGTACCGGATTCAAAGGTGAGTGTTTCTTCCCTGTCCGTCAAGCTTTGCATGCACATCTCTTGTGCCAGGGATGAGTCTTGGCAACGTGTGCTCTTTCTCTTGCAGGGTCCTCAGATGAAGGTTTCTGTCTTAGACACAGAGGTGGGCTTGTACCACCACCGCAGCAAGGGTGTGGACTGGGTGTTTGTGGACCACCCATCATACCCCAGACCAGGCGGGCTCTATGCTGACGCCTTTGGGGTGTATGGAGACAACCAGGTAAATGAGCATGTGCCCTCCTTGATTGTGCTGTCCTCTACCACCAGGGGCCACCAGGGGCACAGCTAGTGGACATTCCACTAAATACTGTTCTTGGGGCTGTGCAGTACCGCTACACACTCCTGTGCCTGGCGGGCCTGGAGGCTCCGCTGCAGCTGCAGATTGAGGGGAGCACCTTCGGCGATGACTGCATATTCATTGCCAATGACTGGCACGCTGCCATGACGCCCGTCTACCTTGCTGCCAAGTACAGACCTGGCGGCGTGTATGGGAATGCGCGCTCAGTGCTCGCCATCCACAACCTCCGGCACCAGGTCTGCCGCAATTTCATGGACAGAACATATATCAATTTGCCGGCATTTGCTGACTCTGACCCTTTCGTTCCTTTCCTTGTGGCCCTGAAGTTTGATGGCGTCTTGGTGACTGTGGCTCAGGGCGTGTTCCCGCCCAAGACTTTTGCGACGTACGGGCTGCCTGGGCACTGGTATGGCGCGCTCGAGTGGCAGTACCCTCCACACCAGCGCCAGGGCAGCTACGAAGAGGAAGGCCGCGCTGTGAACACCATGAAGGTGGGTCCATAATTTTGTGCCGAAGCACACCACCGACATTATACGGTAACTGACATGCAGCCTGCTGGGGGGACCCATTGGTTTGCGAATGTCTCTGGGATGACATCTCTGCTGGGGATCATTCAGGGCGGCATCAGCACGGCGGACAGGATAGTGACCGTGAGCCCGGGGTATGCCTGGGAGATCCTGACGCCGGAGGGCGGCTGGGGCATGGAGCAAATGCTGGGCAGCCGCGCGTACGCCCTCAACGGCGTCCTCAATGGCATTGACAACCACGACTGGAACCCCCAGCACGACAAGCACCTGGCGCAGAAGTTCTCCGTCTCCAACTTCTCGCGCGGCAAGGTGCGTAGGGCTTTCCAGCACAGCATTGCTGTCGTCCTCGTATTGGTTTCTGCCCAATTGCTGATTACAGTGATTTGAGAAGCATTCTTCGTTTGGCCGCAGGCTACAAACAAGGCCGCGCTGCAGAAGGAGCTGGATTTGCCCGAGCGCCCCGAGGTCGGACCCGTGCCCAGGCAAACATGATGTTCCCTCATTCAATCCACATGCCCACTCCTGACAAGTGCAGTAACAGCGTGCATGACCTCCAATGCTGACGGCAGCATGTGCCGGCAGGTGCCGCTGATTGGCTTCATTGGGCGGCTGGACTACCAGAAGGGAGCGGACCTGGTGCTGGGCGTGCTGCCCTGGCTCATGGAGCAGGACGTGCAGCTGGTCTGCCTCGGCACCGGCGACGTCAGCCTCGAGGTCAGCACACAAAAATACCCCTCTGGACATCGCCATATTTAATCTTTCCATATTCATTAGATGTCAGATGGCAGCCTGTGTTTCTAGATCTCATTCTGACCGGCATACTCTTAGGAGGTCCTGGCAAATGCTTGGAAATTGCCTGGTATTACCTTTGTCAAAGGGCGGTGTCTCTCACCCTCATATTGCGCTGCTCCGCAGGCGGGCATGAGGTGGATGGAGAACACCTACCCAGACAGGGCGCGCGGCTGGGTGGGCTTCAACGTGCCCATGAGCCACAAAATCACGGCGGCCGCGGACATCCTGCTCATGCCCTCGCGCTTTGAGCCATGCGGCCTCAACCAGCTCTATGCCATGGCCTACGGCACTGTGCCCGTCGCACACGCCACTGGAGGCCTGCGCGATACAGTCCTCCCCTTCAACCCCTGGGATGGTGCGCTGCTCACCCCCTGCCTTCTCAGCAAGGCGTGAACATGTTCTCTAAGCGCTAGCGCACATGCTTGATCGACCTACGAGTTGTTTTGGTTTTCTAACGCAGATAGCGCTAACGCTCTCTGCGCCTGTCCAGATTGCAAGACTTTGGAGTGCAATCATCTGGTTTTGAGTAGGGGAGCTGGCTGTGCAGGCACTGGCACCGGGTGGACCTTCTCCCCTTGCACGACAGATGCCTTCACTGGGGCACTCAGAAACACGCTGGAGACGTTCCGCGAGCATCCAGACTCGTTCAGGGCGCTGCAGCAGAGGGGCATGGAGCGCAACTCCACCTGGGACAAGGCGGCTGCCGAGTATGAGACCATCTTTGGCTGGGCCAAGATCGACCAGCCGTACTGCAAATGAGGCCGGCCGTTCGCTGTGGCCCGACGACCAGATAACGATAAGGAGTAGGAGTGTCAGGAAATGAGAGAAGACGATCGCTAGTAAGTAGTCTGTTGAGGGCATACAGCAAGGAACCTGATGAGGCATGCTAAAGCACATTGCATGCAGAGGCAAAATTGCTTCTCATATTGGGTATCAAAGCACCCATGCATGCACAGGTCCGCGAGTGGCTGATTGCTCTGTGTCCTGGCCCTTATGATAATAATGATAACAAAGCTGCAAAAGTTGTGAGGTTGTCCAAGACCTCCCTGGAGGCTCGCGCGTTGGGAGACTCACTAGAGCAAACATGAAAGTGTCATTGACATGCCATCAGACTCCTGCAGGAGTCTGTTGATTTCGTTGATTATGACTCGTACACAATGGGTCAGCTTACCAGTGTTAGCGAATGGGCAGCCACGGAGCAAGCCAAAGGCGATGATTACCATGTATGCAATACCTGCATATTCAGAGCATCATGTAACCTATACAATTGTTGCCCAAAGTCACTTACGGTATTGGTGCTGCAGTGGCGCGGCGGCCGTTGTAGTTGTCAAGCCTTGATTTCTTTGGAAATTGGGTTTAATCACGAATGACTGTGTTAGGATCATGATCCAGGGCCATCATCACGCCCATAATGGTCGAGGCATGACCAGGGACAACTTCAGCTCCCACTGTTGGAGCATGCAAGGCGGTACGGTACCCAGACACCACATTCTGCTTTTTCTGTGGCTTCCTCATTATGCCACAATAGATAAACATCATGGCCTGCCCAATTTGACAATGCACCAATCAGACCAATTCAATCACCATCCCGGAATACTGTCGCCAGGCAATGTTGGCAGGTGTTTTCATGAGTTCTAACTAGCCATTCATATGTTTCTTTAGTTTGCAGTACTTAGAGCTGTTGTGCGGGCCAGCTCGGTGAGATTAGGTTGCACACTTGCTCACGCAGCCCACGCTCCCTGACTTGAGCCAACACCGGGTGTCCTTTTCTCATTTCTGACGACTTGGTAGCTGATCTCCAGACCAGATGGTTTTCAGTAGCCATACAAGTGCGTCTTATGGGGGAATTGTCGGGAGGGGTGTAACAGTCGGCCATCGTTGCAATTCAGGAGCTCAGCCGCGCGCGTCCCACGTAACCTACAGGAGACGGCAGTCGCAAAGATGCATCGTCTCACCGTCTTCGATAGATCTTCAGAGAGTTTCAGTTACGGTAGGATGACTATCGAGCAGCTGTGCTGAGTAGCCGCACTTTTGGAACAGCAAAGCGCTGCATGTGTCAATCTTGTAAGTCGCGGAGATGTCATTCTATCGAACTTAGAGAAGACTATTAAGCAACAAGAATTGTGTGGAGATTTTTGCAACCGTGTTGTGGCACGATAGCCTTGCGAGGGGTGGGCTGGAGTGCCACAATTTTGGGACATCCATATTTGTGCAACGCCTCAGTCCTATACATCTATTGAAATAAGGCTAACCTGCAAAAACGTCATGAAAGTCTGCGTGGGGAAGGAGGAGCAAAGCCGGACACTGCTAATTCTTTCTTGTACCTGTGGCTGCAGGGGATGCCTTGTGCACCAGAGGCAGAGGAGTGCAGTGTGTCCGACAGATTTTCTGTGGAGCTGCGTGGTCAGGACAGCATTGCAGAGGCATTGAGTGCCGGCTCTAGTGGGATTCTAGATGCGGCGAGTGGTGCTGCCCAGGACGTGACGGCTGCAGTGCAGGCAGTTGCACAAGACACTTTGACTGCTAGGCGATTTGAACGCCAGCAGTCACGAGCAAGGTGCTTGTTGCTTGAGATTGCATGTTGCAAGTTGCAAGCATCCAGGCGCCCAGCCATGGCCCATTATTTGGCATCCCAGTGGATTTGCATACCGCTGCCTCTTGATACTAACGGACCTGATGGCCGTTTGCACAGGGAGCAGACCACCTACAAAATGGCAGCGATCCTTGCATCCACGGGAATCACAGCAATGGCCATCACAGCAGTACATCTCCGGTTTACATGGCACATGAGGGACGGCGCAGAATTTCCAATTTTGGAAGCGGCAGCAACGCTGCTGCTCACATTTGGCGGCGTGGTATGATCCTGACCAATGTTACCGCACTCCCAAATGACTGGCGTGCCATGAGTCATTTTGAGCAATTGCTTGCATGAGGTACCAGCTGCTGTTGCCCTGATTGGTTTTCAATAAGGCTGTGCGACCTGACACCGCTTGGTGACATACTTTATATTCCTTATTCGCAGGTGGGCATGGAAATGTGGGCCAGGTGGGCGCACAAGGCATTGTGGCATGAGAATGAGGCGGGCTGGTCTCTGCACAAGTCCCACCATGTGCCTCGAGTGGGGCCCTTTGAGGCCAATGACATCTATGCCATCGCTAATGCAGTCCCTGCCATGGGCCTGTGCTTGTATGGGTGGGTCTCTGCCCTTCTGCAGTCCTGCATACTCAGCCATAAGGATGCTAGTCCAGCTTAAAATTTCATTCTCATAACGGCCTCGATGGACTTCTTTGAATGCGCAGGTTCTTGACGCCGACGCTGATGGGCGGAGTGTGCTTTGGAGCTGGCCTGGGCATCACCCTCTTTGGCATCATGTACATGTTCATCCATGATGGCTTGGTGCACCGCCGATTCCCTGTGCGCTCCTTGCTCCTCAACATAGATCAGATCAGAAGTAGCTGCTTACCAGTACTATGCTTCAAATGTTGACCTGCATGAAGTCCCCGGCTCTCCCAGGGCTCAAAGGATTTTAATTGAGGTGCTATAGCGATGAAGTGCTGATTGTGCTATGGCATGCCATGTCAGGTGGGCCCTCTAGCAGATGTTCCCTACCTGAAGCGGTGCGCAGTGGCACATCAGCTGCACCACAGCGAGAAGTATGGCGGGATTCCCTGGGGCATGTTTTTGGGGCCTCAGGAGTTGGAGGCCGTTGGTGCGAAGGAGGAGCTTGATCGCATGTGTGAAGAGCTCACATTCTCGAGCAAGAAGAACTAGCAGCAGGAAGGATACAGACTGCCACAGTCAGCTTAGTGGCGTGCGATCCAGAAACACAAAAGTGCGCACCATAAGACCAAGAGTTGATGGCTACTATGCGCAAACCTTTTGTAGAAGGAAGGTCTCGGCTTGTGAGCGGATTGAGTTATTTTCAGCATTAGTTCTGTTTGTGCTAGGCCTTTCAATCAGCATGCTAACTGTCAAATTCACAGCAGAGGGCTTTGGAAAGACTCTACAGGGAAAGGGTTGTATTCTGCGAACCACATGTGCAGACACCACAATAATTCGTTGGTGTTTCAGTGCTGTGACATTTTTTATGTCAGCTAACCCTGTCAAAGCTCCTGCTATGGCACAAGCTCTGCAGGGACGAATCACAATGAACCTTATTAAGCAGTACTTCAGGCGACTTGCATGATGCGAGTTGCACCCATCGGCATTTCTTTGACTTGGACATGATGTGGTGTGACGGCTACAGTGCATGGGCTCTTGCTCATCACAGACCAACATGTAAATAAAATCCGTTTTCTTACTAAGTTACTGGTAAATAACCGCTCTCAAAGACCTCCTGAAGATTCCATCTTTCTGAAGAAAGCTGGCACCACCTCTGGCAACCATGAGGGCTCCATCACGGTCACGTTTCGCGCATAGTTGCGTGTAGTTCTGAGGATCTCATCAAATACAATGCATCGCGGCTTGCGGCCGCTCAGCACAGACGAGGGGTGGATGGACACTATTTGGCCGCTCGCAATCACTTTGTACGTGTCTGCGCACACACATAGCAGACTCTTGAGTTTGGTTTGCATCATGCATTGCGCAGCATACATTCCAGCCCCCATCAGCATGCAGGATTACCTCTGCAAGTCGACTCATAGGACAGTGTTTTGGGTAATGCATTTTTGAAATGATAGAGATTGAAGGGAGGAGGCAGCTACGTACTGTCAGGCAGCAGAATGGCGGCATGCATGAAGAGGCCGGACAAAATGGCGCGTTGAAGCGGATCCATGGCATTCTCGCAACTCTTCAGAGGCACCTGCACCCCCAGCAAGAGGTCATTTTTACTTTCAATCACTGCTTTCTCAACTCTTGAGCACAGCAAGAGCGCAACAATGCATCAGCACTCACATAGTGGGGGAAGATTGGCTATATGGCAGAATTTGCACCTTGAGGCTGAGAAGGTGCTCGCGCAGCTGGGCACGGATCTCCAGCGCTTTGCGCATGGAGCGCGCATTCAGCAGCCGCTCCCCACACCACCGGCCTCTCTCATTCTTCTTTACCTGCCCACCAGACATTTAGTTGAGCTTGCTTCAAGCATCCTGGCATGGGGTCCTACATATGGTGTATGGCAGTGAATGAAAGCATGCATTGTTGCAGGAGCAACACAGGAAACCCAGAAGGAACCTTCATGTACGCTGTCAGGACATTCAGAAGGGTGATGTGGTCGCCGAGTGGGGACAGAAACTGCTTACGCATTTCTGTCGCCGCCTCCTGCTTGTTCCTGCAATCACATCATTGCATGCTGCATGCCCACCTTGAGCAGACTTCAATTGCCTGGCAGGACATGGGTCTAGCATTAGACCAAGAGGCAGAGATGGGGATTAAAACACAGCTGAACACACCTTGTATTCAGAAACACTGGGTCTGTGCTTGTCATTGACACCACAGACAGCGCTTCCTCGCTGCAGGACATTGCTCCGCCTGACAGCAGCAGCTGCGCCAACAGATCCCAACTCCTTAACGCACAGGCCACGCCAGCAGGGCTCACAGCAATGGGCCACACTCTCATAACTGCTGCCAGATTTGTGCCTTGTTACATCTCATTATCAACGTGTAAATGAGCATACCCTGAATTCTGAGCACCGTGCCCACGGTTGATTGGGTCTTGCTTGGATCTGGGCGAGTCCATCAAGGAGTAGGATTATGGCATCGTGCAACTCAGCTTGTCTACAGGACGTGCCTTGCCTATTGGCAGGAAAAGCGTGTAATAATAATATGATAATAATGTCCCAAGGGTGAAGTGGCAGGGCCATGCGGGCACACACCTTGCCGAAGGCCGGCTCGAGCGGCAGCCGCACGAGCTGCGCGCCCAGCGGCTTTGAGAGGGCGCCGTCGGCGTCGAGTGCGCCCAGAGCCAGCAGCAGCTCGAGCGCGCGCAGGAGAGCTGCCTTGGGGGGCGCGTCCATGAAAGGGAATGCCGTCATGTCCGCCACGCCCAGCTGCTTCAGCTGCAGCACCAGCGACGCCAGGCTTACGCGCTGGATCTCCGGCGCGCTCGCCGCCTGCAGGCCCAGGAATGCTGCCTCCGTGTACAGCCGGAATGCCTTGCCCGCCGCCTCGCGCCCTGCGCCGCAGCGACCCCCCCTATGACCGAAACCCCCAGGGGCTTTCAAATCAAGAAAGATGAATCAGGCAATCCTCAGTCATTTAGAATCTCTAAAACTCCCGTGCTCAGCAAAGGACCTGCATGCACCGCAAATTTGCCTTCTGAGTCCCTTTGTAGACCTTGCTTCAGGAGGGCAACAAGACTTCCCACCGAACAATGACAAGGGGCTCAATGCGGGATGCTCTCCAAAGGATAACCTCAGATGAGGGCCGCGGAGGTGAAAAAGGAGATGTGAGGGCCGTGGGCGCACCGGCGCGGCCGCTGCGCTGGCGGGCCTGGGCCTTGGAGATGGGCACCACCTGCAGCGAGTCGGACTGCAGCCGCGCGTTGTAGCTGCGCGCCTTGACAAAGCCTGCATCCACCACGTAGCGCACGCCCGGCACTGTGATGGACGTCTCCGCTATGTTGGTGGCCAGGATCACCTGACCGCCAATATTGAGACTGCGTCAGCTTACTCGCATGCTGTGAGGACAGGAACTAATTGTCAAGAAGGCCAGAGCGCACCTTGCGCATGCCTGCAGGCGTGGTTTCAAAGACTTTGGCCTGCTGCTCTGGTTGCAGCGCTGCGTAGATGGGCACCACCAGAAGCTTCCCAAGGCTCTCAGCGCCCTCCAGCTGCGGCAACCTGACCAACAAAGTTCTTAAGACCGCTCAGACATAACGGTTGGACATGATCAATATTAAGGGCAGGGCAGGCGGTGGCACCTCTCAGGGATGAGGCGCTGCAGGGTCTCTATTTCCTCCTGGCCAGTCAGAAAGGCCAGAATGTCACCCTCAGGCTCATCCACATGGATTTGCAGCACGGTGCGCAGCACGGCATCCAGATAGCTGTCCACTGGCTCCGGCACATACATAGTGTCCACGGAGAACTGCCTTCCCTGCACAGCGAGATCCCACATTCACACCTCCCCCGAAATTTGGCAGATTCTGCAGAGCAGATGCTCCCATGATGTCAGGCAGAATAACCAGCTCACTCAGTGCTCCGGATGAGTGGAGAAATCACGTATCCAAAAGGTGAGGATGTACCGGTACATGGGCATAATTGAAACCAGTCAGGGGCGTAGGGGGGAAGGTGGCACCTGCAGGTAGATCACTTTGGCACCGTCGAAGAAGTGCGCAAACTTTGCAGCGTCCAGTGTGGCCGACATGATTATGAGCTTCATCCCCCCCTTCCGCTGAGCCTGCTCGCGCACGACGACTTGTAACAGCGCGTTTGCAACTTGGGCTGCACACCGGAGGCCTTTGCAGTTCATGCTGGCTATGAGTCAGGTGAGTCAACAAGATCACCTGGATCTGCTTCATGAGGCCAAAGAGGATTTCGGTCGGTAGCGTGCGTTCGTGGGCTTCATCCAGCACCACAATCTGCCCAGAAGCATGTCAGTACAGACCTCTTAGCACATAGTTGCTTGCACGCTCCTGCAGCTGTGTCCCTAATTCCAGCTGCTGCAGCAAGCAACACCTGAGAGATGGCCGTCGAGCTCAGCAGGCACGTAATTGCATGGACAAGTCACCAGACCTTGTAACGGGAGAGGGTGGGGTCTATGAGGGCCTCTCGCACGAGCATGCCATCCGTCAAGTACTTGATGCGCGTTGCGGCTGAACTCCGGTCATCAAAACGAACCGCATAGCCCACCTGCCGCACATCAAACACCTTGATTCAAGCCAGCTCCAAAATGGTGCTTCCAATTGCTCGACCATCAAGGACTGACAATATGCATGAGAATGCAGGCATTGTCCAATACCCCTGAAGCCCCAGACATTGCAGGCAAGCTTGTGCAGACATGACATCTATCAGCAGATGGCCTCTCACTGGCACGGCAACACGGTCTGGGCCAATATGACAGGAGTTGCACCTCAGCCCCAAGTTGGACCCCCATCTCCTGTGCGACTCGTCGGGCAACGGCAATAGCTGCCACCCGCCGAGGCTGTGTCACGGCAATGCTTTTCCCCTGCACCCAGGTATGGTCAAATAAGCATGCGATTGTACTTGATGCCGGAACTACCTCTTGGATGCTAACTGCGCTCTCCCCACCTCTGCCAGGCCTGCTCTATGCAGGAATTGCGGCAGCTGTGTTGACTTGCCGCTCCCTGTCTCTCCAACAAGCACCAGTGTCTGGTGGGCCTTCACCAGATCAATCAGCTGCTTGCGCGCCTCTGCAATGGGCAGCCGCTCCTGGGCTTCTTGGATCCCATGCCATTCTCTGGCTTGCGCAACGGCAGACCGCGCCTCAACCATGACAAACGGCCTGCCTCAAGCCTGTCTCACTGCCTTGAGGAACCACACTGGCATCCTCTCTGCTTCTCGTTGCCTTCTGTGGAGGACTCTTTCCCCGAAATTCTCCCCTTTAATTGCAAACATACCCTAACTCATTCTCAACTTCCTACGGAAGACTGTAGTCTCCTTGCAGCCGGGGGGGGGCATCGAAAATTCGGACGGTTCCCACCCCGTTGCTCTGCTATTCTCGCCGTCTCCTAAGTGGAATGCCACAAACGGATCAATCTTGTTTCTTTGCACACGATTCTTAAGAAGGTTAGTCCTTGTGTTCTCTTCTAAGGCAGCATCGGCTGGGCTAGGTCCGTTGCAATCAACGCAATTTCTTTACAGCATAGATCATTATGCAGAAAGAACTATTTTACACGTTTTGTAGAGCTGGAACGCTTTTGGTGTACGCGAAATCTCCCGCAGATGAGACTCGATGGCTTTCTGGTACCCACTCGCACGTGGGAGATCAATTCGTAATTTTGAGTCAGTTCGCTTTTTTTGTGGACTGCCGACAGGCAAGATCTCCTTCATCATCTGCACTCGGCGTAAATTTTGGTGTGTCTGGCTTGAACACCACTTGCGTATTGTCGTGAGGAGGCTTGTGAGGTTTAGCTGGCACGCAGCCCTTTCAGCGGGGCCAGGACGAAGATTTAAGCCGACTCCAGATGGATGGAGCTTTCCCCAGCGGCACCAAAGGTGAAGGCTTTGATGCCGGCGCGGAGTACGCAGAGCAGAGAAAGGGATTCCGAGGAAATGCAGAGAATGCCAAAACAAAGCTGTGTATGAGGTGAGGAGCTCGCCCTGGAGGGCACGTTCCTGGCCGTCTTCCAACACCAGGGCTTTGGACTTGAACGGGGCGAATGCGTCACGCAGGTGGAAAAACGGGCATTGTAGATTTGGTGAGCGCTGCAATTTCGCACACGGAGAGGAGGAGCTCCGCAAGCTTCCAGCTCGAGGGAACGGCTTCCAGGGACCGGGCCCGTACGGCGGGCAATCAGACTTTCGAGGCAGCTTTGAAGGCGGTGGATACCCCCAGCGCAGCTCGGTGCGATAACCCTCCGAATAGACTTAATCGTTCTGGAAATGACCGAAATGCTGTCGTGATCGCGTTCGCGGCAAGCCCTTCGTCACCATCAATTAAACATGCCCTTGGTTTTTAAATGTGGGGGAAGAAGGGAAAGCACTTAATCATGGGCGAACACACTCTCGGCTGTTCAGATATCATACATATCAAGACGCCCCTCTCGGAAGATGGATTCCCATTTTGCCTGCACTGAGATACCATCTTGTCACCCCATTTCTGAACGGGCCAGGTTCTCTCCTACAGCTTTCTTGCAAGTTTGTTGGAGCACATGTGTGGCAGTTCAGCATGACCAGGAACAATGGGGGCACTTGCTACAAGTATACCAGCGTGACCATGGGTACCAGGTTCTGGCAGCGCTCAATGGGAACATTGCTGAGTCCAAGCAGGCATGAGGCCCCCCTTCTCTGGTTCGACCAGTTGAGAATGTCATTTGATCCACGTGGTACCCTTTGGCAGGGGCCAGCCGGCTTCAATAGCTATGGGGCCGGATACAGCGGCGGCTATGGCGCTGGCTTCGGCAACCCTGGGCAAGGTGGGGGCCTGGGCGGCCCTTCAGTTGGCGGCTATGGCGGTCATCCTCGCGAGAGTGTGAGCGCTTCAAATCCTGGGCAGCGGCCAGGGGGAATCAACGGCCGGGGCGATGCCTGGGGTGGTCAGGTGAAAACTGCCCTTCACCGCTGCCTGTACCAGGCCAACAGGACAATGTACGTTTTTCAAAGTTTGTGCAGTGCCTGAAGTGCTTGGCTGGCTGTTGGCAGGTGCCTGCGTATGCCCCTGTGATTGGACCAGAAGGCTGGACAGAGTACAGAGCACCTGATGGGCAGGCATACTACTACAACCACAATACCAAGGAGAACACCTGGGTGAGTGCTCGAGGCTTGTCGGTTGTTGCTGGTCATCATGGACAGGAAGTACAGTCACTGTTGCCACTGTTGCCAGGCAGCCAAAGAGAATCCCACTCAGTTGCCTGTGGCTTCTTGCCCCTCTGCCATGCTACCTGAAATGGGCTTGGAGCCAGAGGCCGAATACTTGATCATCTTCCATTGTGCAAATGCAGGATAAGCCGCCATGCTGGGGCCAATGAGGTGCCTGAAAGTGGATGAGAGGAGACATGAGCTGCGCCTCAGCAACGGAATGGCCGCAGCAGAGCAGCAGCTGAGCCGCACCCATAATCTTAGTCACGGGTGCCTGTTCTCTGCAAGACTAGCATGCAGTCGTCGCCTCAGTGAAGAACAGCTGGCTTCTGATCAAGCCTCTCACTCCAAAGGTGTCAGATTCTGTGATTTATCTTGGATTGCAGGTGCAGGAACATCGGTTGCCTGTGTCCTTCCCTTGGTGGGATGGCAGCGATCAGGGTGCTCCATTGTAACATGATGGGGTGAGGAATTGTTGGAGGCTCGCATCATCTCCCCAGATGGTGCATGCCAAGGGCTCATCTGTCCCCTCATCTAGGTCGATGTGTCCCAATCAAACTTTTCGTTAGGCTGGATGGAATTATCTAGAGACTAGGATGGTAAGATAAGATAAGATTTCTTTTTGAAGACTTTGTGAGATGCGTTGAAGATGATTGCCAGCTCAGATCTTGAGAGGACGTGGAAAATATATCCTTGAGCTATGGGACATCCATCTTCATGTTGGTGCGATGTACTGGTTTTCTGTCCCCAATAAGGTTTAGCGGGCCTTGGGTCATGGCAGTGAATTGTTTAGCAACCAGTAGAGACTGCCTTTCCGTAGCATGACAGCCAGTCTGCAACCAGATTGAATGGAAATCATCATACTTCTGGTTGGCACGTCGGACTGGCATCAGATACCATATTGGTGGGTTGGCAGGGCTCTAGACAAGCATAATTTTTACTGGAGGGCTGGCAAGAAGGAAGCCCGCGAGGCATGCGGGGGTGAAGTTCTCGGATTGGCATATCATATAGCAAAGGTTCGTTGTGCGCTTGTTTTTGATGGTGATGCTGATAAGCTGAAGTCCCGTATTGGTCTTATGATTGTCTAGGCAGCATCACTCAGTCAACATCGATGTCTGGCATAGGTATCTGGATCGACAAGCTCTATCGCTGTCTCCAGTGAAATGATATGCATGCAGTAGGTATTGAACTCCCATGTAGATGTGCTGCGCGACAAATGTGGTTCGCAGGCAAGTGATGCACTGATGCAGATAGCACTCTGATTTTACAATGAGTGCGTAAGATATGCTCGCAAGCAATGCTCAAGGATGTTTGCAATCGTTTGGCTAGATTTGGTAAAGCTTGCAACACCCGATCAGGGGAGAGAAAACTGCAAGCTGTGTTCCAGTACACCATAGATCTAGGCATCTGTCAGGCCATGAGTAGGCGGGACATTGCATGTAAAGGATCCACTGAGGTTTGCACTTCAGTCCCCGGGGTTCACCATGCCAGCACAAATGCCCAAAGACCCTTATGAGGTCAAGAACAATCTCATGAGGCTTACAAGCTCCTAACAATCTCAAGAATCCGCTTCATCTGAAACTTGTCTGCCATTTGGTTGACCAACTTGATGTTAGCATTTTGCATTTTGTCATTCAACAGTATGTGCATCCCGAGTTTGAAATCTGGCAGACTGAGGGAAAATCTACACAATGGTGCAGTCTCATGAATTATTAGCAGGGAGAGAGTGTGCATAATTGCATGTCATCAGGCACTGAACTGAGACCCACCAACAGAAGGAAGCACTGATGCATCTCGCCAGCGAAGGGTTGAATCCCTGCATTTGCTGAAGACCTCAAGCACTTTCCAGCGGGTCAGGCTGAGCGTCATTGGTGTCGCTGTATCCATCACCCTCCAAGTCAGCGTCCTGGTTGACGTTGAGCATCTGGTCAACCTCTGCAAACATCTCACCCTCGCCCTCCTGCGCATCCTGAAGCCCCAGCGGAGTGGCCTGCGCACCATCAAATCCACCTCAGGCTGAGAACCCATACCAGAAATTACGCCTCCTTGACCACAATAATCACATCAATTGCTCCCTCTAATCATTCATGCTGGCACTGCCTTTCGTGTATCGCGTTCTGTCTCAAATTACTTCTCTTCACATGAAAACAGTGCAGCTTGGGCAGCCGGGGGTGGTAGCGACAGGGACAATTTTGAAGGTCGGGAGCTGCGGCGCAGTCGCACCCTGTCGGAGCCGTCGAAGGCGCGGTCCTGCTCGAGGAGGGGGGAGGTGTTGTAGGCCTGGCTGTTGTGCGCGTGGGGGCTCTGGGCGCCGTCGCCGCCCTCGGGGGGGTCGCCGTCGTCAAAACTGACCTTGCCGCCCGAGACAAAGGGGTCGTCGTGCGACGGCGATGCCCCCATGTTGTGGAAGGCCACCAGGTGCGCCGCCAGGTCTCCCAACCCCTGTGGAACACGCCCGCGCGCATACACTTCATGCACTGCTCAAAGGACAACTTGGTCTTTCTGTGACTCACTCTGTATGACAGGCGGGCAACACAACCGCACCACGGCAGAGGACGTTTCTGCACGCTGGACAACCACCCACGGAGAGGCCAAGACGAAAAAGAAGGGGATGCGTGCGCACCTCGTCTTTGGGGGATGGGGACTCTGGGCGGCTGTCGAGCTCACTGACTCCCAGATTGCCCCCCATGTCCTCGGCGCCAAAGGCCACGCCCACCGCCTCTGCCGCAGCGTCCGCCGCCGCCTGCGCCTCTGCAGCCGCCGATGCCGCCGCTGCTGCCGCCTTTTTGGGCGGCAGAGGCTGCCTGCAAACAGGCCCTCACCACTCTCAGCACGCACTGGCAAGGGCGACCTTCTTACGCCTGCTGGCCGTCCTCCCATTGTGACGATGCAAACAGGCAGCCACTGAGTCTCCTGGTAATTGTGATTATGACGGTAAAGGTAGATGTGTACCTGTTGAGGACGTGGCCGGCATCGGCCCAGGCGTGGTGCATCCAGGTGTGCGCGAGAGAGTCGGAGGCGACGGGGCCCATGTAGTGGCTGCTGGTGCGCGCCAGCTGCCCGCCGCTGCCCTCGCTCGCCCCACTCACCACCTGCTCCAGCTCACCCGCCGCCACCTGCCGCCCCAGGATACACTCACCAACACACCCCCCACAGCACTGCTCTTCACTCTCCTCGGACCACCGCCTGATGCATTATATGACTCTAGCCCACAAAGGAGCACATCATCAGGCCCCTGACCTTAACAGAAAGCCCCACTTGCAGAATCATCATAAGGACCATTATGAAGAGAGATGCACGCAGGACGGCTGAGCGATAATTGGTGGTGAAGCAGCAGTAGCAACGGAGAGGGTGGACTCAAAGAGCAGAGGGGGCGTGCCTCGTCGTTGTCGTGGAGGTCCATGGCGGCTTGGTCGAGGGCGAGCTCGTGGTGTGGGTCGTGCTCGTCCAGGCCGGCCAGCGCCGCGTCCAGGGCTTCCATGGGCATGTCCCCAAGCGGCAGTGTCATTGGCCCATTCAGATGGCCCAGCTGCCCCCCGCGGTGCTCCATCCCCGACCCCCTCCTGTGCGCCAGACACCCATCAGCGCCTTACACACCTCCACTGCACCCTCCAACGCTAGCGAATCTGACCAGAGCATGCAGGAACATGAGATGTGCTGCGATTAAGTGCTTGCAGAGCAGGGCAGTGCAGCAGGTGGCCGACTGCATCCTTCACTGGGCAGGAAGAGGTGATATTGGGAGTGGTGTTCACCCATACCCGGGGGTGGAATTGGGGTGGCGAGAGGGCGGGCTGTCGCCGCGGCCGTGGCTGCTGTGCCGTCGGCCGTTCATGTCGCGGTGGGAGCGCGAGTGCGGCAGGCGGCGCGACGTGAACTGCGGCTCGCCAGGGGAGAGGCGGCGGTGGTCGTCCCGCATGTGCCGCCCGTGATGCAGCTGCAGCTGCCCCGAGCTCTCGTTGGGGCTGTGTGGGCTTTGGCTGCTGCTGCTCGCTTGCTGCACATGGTGGTTCGCCTGCGCAACCAGGACACGCCTCTCAAGCTGTGCCTCGGCCTGGCAGCAAGCAGCATGCAGGCACAGGCGTTGGGCACCAGGCATGAGCCAATGAGTTGCCTTCCAGGTATCCGCCACAAATTGGGCTGTGCAGAATTAAGATTGGGTTGCCAGCGCACCTTGCGGGGTTTCTTGGGTGAGGGCTCCCACAGGCTGGGAGGAGCAACATTCACGCGTCCAGAGGCCGGCCCTGGCCTGGTCACCAAGGGCTCCAGGCAGGACGGCCACAGCACTCGGCTGGTGCGCGGCTGGCGCGGCGTGCGCAGATTCCTCTCCCCCCATTTCAATGAGTCCGTCCTCACGCCCTCCTGCGCACCCCATAACTCGCTCGCATGCAGCCCTCGCACAGGTACAGATCTTACATCACTTTGAGATGAACAAGCTCGGCATGCATGCGGAGCAGCCACACCTGGGCAGGAGCGGGGTGGCGCAGGCCGTGCATGTTGGCCCACTCCGCCTCGTGCTGCATCCAGGCCTCGTGCAGGGGCAGGGACGTGTCGCTTGGACGGCGGCTGCTGTGATGGTGGTGCACCGTGGGCGTCTCCCACTGCTCTTTGCCGCCGTCCCAGTGGTGCCCGCCTCGTGAGTGCGGCACGTGCTCCGCCGAGTGCCGGTGCTGCCGGTCCCGGCCGCGCCTGGCCGCCGGGCCCTCAGCGCTGGACTCCCAGTGACCGCTCGCTGCAGCTTTGGGGCCGCGCGCAGGCGGAGGAGCGGGGGACGCGCCCCTAGCGGCCGCGTTGGGCACGGCGCCGCCGAGCTCCAGCAGCGAGGCGAGCAGGTCGGGGACGTCCATGGAGAGCTCGTCACTGCCGGACATGTGGCCGAGGAAGCCCGAGTAGTGGCGCGCGTCCTCGTTGTCCAGCAGCCGCGCCGGGTGCTGCTGCGCCTCGGCCGCCTCCGGCGCTCGCCCGCGGCCCGATCGGCCGCCCTTTGCCCCGTTGCTGCGGCCGCGGCCGCCCAGCCTCTCTGACGCTGGCTTCTCGTCCCCGCTGTACCCATCCGCCTGCTGCGCACCAGAACATTGTCAAGTCAAGCCTGTGACGTCGTGCATGCTGATTTGCAGAACGTCAGTCTGCTGGAGTGTAGAACTCGGGAAATTCATGGAGGTGCTCACCTTTCGGGCCGCAGAGGTTCCCCAGCTGTCATGCCCGTTCTTTCGCTCCCTCTTGGCGCTGTGGGACGCCTTGGCAAAGGGGGATGCTGATGCCAGGGGCTGCCCGCCGCTGCTGGGCACCACGCGGTGCACTCTCGCACTGCTCAGCGACGGCTGCGCCGGCGGTAGGCTGCTGGAAAACGCCTGCACAGCCACCACACCAGTCTTCACCATCAAATCAAACGCCTGCTTCACCACTCAGGCAAAGAAAGTGCACTGCTACTCCCCGTGTGTCCTCATTCCTCCAATGAACTGAAAACTCTACATTTTGATCTAGCAAGATTGAAGTCAGGGTTGTCTCCATCTGTATATTATGAACCGAGCCGGGCTTGCCTTTTGCACATACCTGCTATACATGCTGTATTAGGTTACCCCACCTGGAGGTCGTCTGGTTAACAAAGGCCAGAGAATTTATATCATTAAAAAGAGTGTGTGAGTGCTGCAGGGGTGTGTACCTCGGGGCGGGTGCATGCAGGGGCCCCCTTGCGGTGGGCGATGGAGGATGTGGAGCGCGGCGAGACTCGGCCGGAGCGCGAGCCGACCTGGGCCGCCTGCACGCGCAGCTCATGCTGGCACAGGTCGCACATGTAGTGGGAGAAGTTGTAGTGAAAGTGGCGCGGGTGCTGGCTCATCTGCACCTGCAGGCACACCAGGTGCGCCCACACCTGCACGACCAACAAGAGATCTGTCTCAGACACATTTGCTTTGATAGGATATCAAGCATTGACCAATTTATGTGTAATGAAAGTGATCCACCATATAGGAGATCATCAGGATGCAATCGAGGCCAGCTGCAAGGCCAAAGGTGGCTTGAGGGGGTACCTTGCAGCGCTCGCACTCGATCATGGCCTGGCCATCATCAAAGGTGACTCCGCAGGGGCAGTCCACCATCCCGCTGTCCCGGTCCTCCTGCTTCCCCGCTGTAGCCGCCTTGCTGGGCGCCGGCGCAGGCCGCGGCCTGGGAGACGTCCTGGCATGCTGCAGCATGCCGTTCGCCTGGTAGCGCCTCTCATCGTAGATGCCTGTGCAACCAAAACAGAAGCATCAGAACTGCCCTGATCAGGTCTGGTGGCTTCCGCGTTTTGCATGCATGACTCTATTGGCGCACTCACAACAGACCTAAGCGAGCCACACATGTAGGACACAGTGAAGGTTGCTTTGCGACACCAGGGGTGCTCCGCATTGCGAAGGAGAAGAGGCCTGTGCGCACCGAATCGCCGGTCCTCTGTGGTGAAGCGCGTGTGTCGGAAGCGCTTGGGTGACGAGCTCTCTGTGGGGCTGGCAGCGCCGTCGTCGCCCTCAAGGTCCACGTCATACTCGTAGTCAGAGTAGCGCTTCCGCTCCAGAGCCGCCATGCGCTTGGAGGCACGCTGCATCAGCACGCCACAGGACAGCGTCACATTCCATTGACTGAGGTCTGAGGTAACCTATGCACCAGAACCACGGCAAGCCAGATACTTTCTACTGTAGCAGCCAGGGAGGGTGGCATGCCTGGGGCCTTTGCGGGCTGGCCTGCCGCTGCCGCCGCGCATGCCGCGCAGCTGCCGCAGCAGCTTCCGCCTCAGCAGCCGCCTGGCAGGCATCCTCTGCTTCCCTCACATCCTGTCCACGCACCACCCCGCCTAAGCTTCCCCTTCTCAATGCCACTGCGCATGTTGATTGCCCAAAGAAACTCATCATCTGAAAAGAACTGACTATATGCAGGGCAACTCACAGCTTCCGCGGCCTGGATCTTCCTGGCGCACTCCTGCTGCCACCTGACAGCCACCCTGCAGTCCTCCTGTGCCGACTGCGTGGGAGAGGCACAGTCCGCTGCCTCTGAGCATGCCAGAGCAGCTGCTTCTGCTACCACATTCTCGCCCACGGTTCCCTGCAAATAGCGCCCCATGCTCGATCCTAAAGTTCCACCAATCCAACATCACCCTGGGGAAGTGAGATTGAATGTGCTGCAGGCATTGAGCAGCAGGTCACACACCGCCAGGGCATCAAATGCCTGCAGCAGCTGCTCCTGCACTTCCTGCCACTGATCGCCATTGGAGACTGGAGGTCTTCGCCTGCGCGCTGTGCTGGCCTGTGGCTGCTCCACATTGCTCATCAGAGCCGCCAGTGCTTGCCTGTCGCCCACGCATGCAACAAGGCTCCATAAGAAATGGGCTCCCTTTGTAGAAATAATTACACTATGAGGATCCTGTTAAAAGGCTCACTAGCTCAAGTGCTCTTGGGCAATTTAGATCTTCAACACAGCAAGCAAGCCGGAAGGTGTCCAGTGCGCGCACTTGTTGCGAGCAATGTTCTCTTGCCGCTGTCTTTCGATCTCCACCATAGGCTCCGCAGACGCCGTCCGACCCCTGCAGTCACCACTCCTCCCCCTTTGCACATCACATCAACCATGAGCAGCATGTCAAAAATGGCTCTGTCCAGGTATGTCACTCTGGCATGCAAGACTGTGCATACCTTCTGTCCGATCCCCCGGAAGCACGCCTGCAGTGCACACAAAAGTTCTTGCTGATCAAATGAGGATATTCAAAGCGTCCAAGCTGAAGAAACACCTGCGCTGGACAGTGGCAGAATACTAGTAAAAATACTCTAAAAGCACACCTGGAATTGATGGTTGCACTTTTGGATGCAGCCACATCCGCCTCCACCCTCGAGACGTGTTTGAATTTCACGAGATTGCGCCATTTGTCCTTGAGCTGCACTCCTGTTCGGTCACTGGTACCAGGGCCCACACACATGTGTGTTCAGACGACAAGAGCTTTGCATTAGGTGCATGGAACGAGGAAAGGCTCTCCAGCTTTTTTTTTCAAGTAAAAAAATTAGGTTGCTGGAACAAAACTATGAGCACGACGCATGCAAAATTAGAAAACAGAAATTTGTCTTTAGCATTGAACAACCCTAGGCACCCAGATCGTCAGCAGCGTAAGCAGCAAAAATCGACTTCCGAGTATGTCCTTACGCTAAAAGATGTCGGTAGTTGGCATCCTGACGAATTATCTCCCAGGAACCTATTCCGTGCTTCTGGACCCCTTTTCGGAGGGCTTCCTCCTCCTCAGCCGACCAAACTTTGTAGCACCTTACACTCATTTCACCAGATCACAAATCCAACAAGTCGTCCTGAAACTGGGTTTGATGCCGGCCCGATCATCACGACTCAAGCCTGGCACAGGAAGGCCGTCCCACGCTAGCGAGCGGATCAATGCATTCATTCTTCACCGCATCTACCTCAAACCCCAGCTAAAACCCTCAGGGTGATATATATTGAAACTTATTCAAGAAATGGCAGCGACAGCCCTTGCTGAGCTGTTTGTGAAGCACCATTCTTGTCTGGAGACGTGAGGGACTTGCATGCATCTGTCCTTCCTCTCTGATCTGTACGATTAATCCGCGTGTCAAAGAGACAGGCTGCCAAAGATCATTGGCAGGGCTCTCTTGCCCCCCCACCCCTGCATAACTTAATACACTGCAAAAAATCTCGTGAGACACTATGAGCCTAGTATATAATCAGCAGGGAGCAGAAGAGAAGGAGAACATAGAGGGCGCAAGCTGTATAAACGTCAGTGCTCTTGCAAGCCTCTTTGTGTTCATGCGACCGTTTGCTTCGCCAAGCTCGGACTTGAGAAATTGAGCAACTGTGGCCAGGAACTGGAGACAGTACGCGCATGTGCTATTGATATGGCATCTTCACGGATGGATTTGAGCCATTCCTGTGCAAGCACCGACGTCTACAATCTGACCAGGTGTGGCGTGTTTTTCTGCAATTCTGCTAGGCCTGAGAGTTTGCATACTCAGTCACTGAGGCGTAAAATTCTCAATCAATGACATGCAGCAACGAGAGGCAACAGCTCGTGGAGGAGCGAGATTGTGCTGTCGAGCAGCTGCGGTGGATGGAGGCATCGAGGGATGACCTAGCACGCCAGCAGGGACAGTACAAGGGCAGGATAGCAAAGGTGCGATAGAATATTATATTGTTGCGCACGCAACTTATTGTATCTCTTGTATGGATGTTGGTATTCTTCAATGCAGCTGGAGGGAGCCATCAGTTCTGGAGAGAAAAGGCTGCAAGCCACGATAGTGGAATTGGAAACCACCAAGGTGAGCTCATCAATTAGGACAAGTGTTGGTCGGGTAAGATAATATTGGCTTTGCATTTGCTGCTGGCATGTACTGATCAAACAAATGCTGGTGTGCAGGCCCGATGCTTGCAACTGCAAGCCGAGCGAGACCAGCTCCAGAGTCAAACAGGCGTTACTCCAGAGCGTTGCAGGATTGAGAGGGTCAATCTGCAAGCAAAAGCAAAGAAGTAAGATATCGAGCGGACACCTTGCTGGCTCACTGCATCCTCGTGTCTATTGTCTCAGACTCTTTTAGGTACTGAAGAAGGAGGTGCATGTCCAGGGCTGTTAAGCTTGTGTATGACACAGAGGCTCGCAACAAGGAGCTGGCTCAGATTGCAGAGAACGAGGTCTGGGATTGCCTCCTCCTGTTTTGGCATCCCTCAGAGCACTTGTGCAGTGTTACCTGGGAAGGACAGATGCTGCATCTTGCAACCTGGAGTCTCAGCTTGTCACACAGTGGACATGTTCCTCATGCAGGTAAGGCAGAGGCAGGAGTTGACGGAATTTGCCTCGCTTGAACACAAGGCAGCTGCAGATGCAGAGAGTTCTGTCGGCAGCCAGATCGCACAGCTGGAGGCCAGGCTGGCAGAGCAGGCAGCAGCACTGGATGGAGCGCGCAAGGAAGCTGCAGATGCGCAGGCCTCCTTGCGCACTACACAGTCTGAGGTGCTCTATTGGCTTTATGTCCAGCAAGTCTTCTCTCAATAATAGACAGATGAAGAAATGTAGTTGACGACTTTGTGGCCTGTCACATGTCACAATCTCCCAGGCCATTTCACGGCATCCACATCCACATTCACATCCACATTCACGGCATCCACACTTTCCAACCTTCCACAAAGTTTTGAGCAGTGTCTGCTTGTTGTTGCGCAGCTGAAGAAGGTGACAGAGGCACACGCCCCATGCGGAGCAGCTGCCGCCAAAGCGCAGCAGGAGCTGACTCTTCTGCGCTCGCATGTGCAGCAGCTGGCACAAGACCGTGCGCAGGCTGCTAACAACATCAGGATTGCTGAGAAAGAGGTGAGCCCTGTTCTGGCACAGTGCCTGAAAGTGTCATGGTGCTTGCCTGAACCCATACTATCAACAATTTGGGCTCTTACAATGTTTGGCTTTGTGCAGGTGGATCTCATTCACCAGGCCAACGAGGTGCGTGCATGTATGCCATTTGGACCTTCACTCGCTTTGTTATTGCCCTGAGTTCTATCCAGCCAACAGACACTAGTGAACCCAATAATTCTTGTCTCTACAGTAGCTGATGTGTTTGTGTTGCATGCAGCAAATGTTCCGGTACTTGAACTATGTGCGGTCGCGCCTTGGGACACATATAGCCGAGCTGCAGCAGACACCGGACCTGCTGCACCTGCTGAAAGACCTGCACAACTGGTGTGCACATGAGAGCAGAGGGAGGGCGCTGACAACACCGATGCAGGCTCCTCAGCCGTCCAAGACACCAGGCCTCACCCCTGCACCCAAGGGATTTGCCTCCAGGACCCCTGTTGCCTCTCGCTCGAGGCTTGGCCTCTTTGGGGCCTGAAAGAGAGCCCTGGTTGCTGGGCTTTGTACAGGTTGCTGGGATTCCTGACTTGGGACATGAAAATAACGTTTCTGAGGTATTCTCACGTTGGCTGCATCACCAGCACCAGCTATCACAAAATTGGGCCACCCCGTCTACACGCGTTTTCCAAGTATAATTTCAAGTTGCACCATATGGATCAAGTCAATGTAAACACTCCTTCATAAAATTGTGGTTCATCTGCACTCTAAAATTTTGGAGATCACTGCAGTAATTGCAAGACAACCTGTTTATAATTCCTGTTACCGTTAGTGATGATGGTGCACAGTGATTCAAACAACAAAGGTTCTTTGGATATGGCCGCAGAACATTATCTCCTCATTCCTCTTCCCGTTTGGTTGGTTCCAAAACATCTATGACTCGTGCAGGTGCACTCCCGAGGCTCTGTCCACCGCTATGGAGCACGTTCCCCTTGTAGCCCAGCTTTTCCAGGAGTTGCTGCGCCTCACTCAGTGACTCCCTCTCCTGCAGTGGCACCAGACTGCAAAATTGCCCTTATAAATATCACCGAGCCGAAGATTGGATGGAAGAGTATGTTGCTGGTACTCTTGGAACCCCTCCTAAGATTTGCGCCAGCAAAATGACAGACGTGAAAGGATCTGCATGGGATTGTCAACTCACCAAGGCCGCAAGTGTTTCTAGCTCATCGCATGCTTCACGCACAGCCTGGCCTAATTGAGTGTTTGAAGTCAAAGAGTCGTTGCTACCACCTGGCACCTGCAGCATCAATTGGCGAAATCAAGACAGCCTCGCGCAGTGCTTCAGATATGGATATGCAGTACATGGAAGATCTCACTCACCACCCAGTCTTCCTCTTCCGTCAGTCCCTCAAATTCCTGTCACACCAGAGTTTTCATCAGGTTTGTTCTGACACGCTATCTCACAAGATAGCTGCAGGCACTCCAGAGATCAACATGACCTCACCTCATCCTCGCCTGCTGATGTATCTGAACTCAGAGCCTGCATCACTTGAAACTGACATTTTTGGTATCTAAGATGATGTCTGCATGGCCCAAAGACCGATCTTGCTTTCTGAGGCCTTCTCCCATTGGTGCCAGTAGAGAAAGCACTCCTTGCAGGGTTTCGGGTAAAACAGGCGGATGCGCCTTTGACCAACATATCGAGTGAACGTACTTTACTTGATTATATCTTCTTTAAATTTGAATTTTCATTTTAAGAGAGAAGAATTGATTTTCTCGGAAAACAATGTTCCGTAAATAGTTCCGGAACCAGTTCAAGGGTTGAAGGGTTCGGCGGCCAGCAGATTTCATCTGAATCCATGAGAGATTGACACGCTTAGATTGTAGTTCAAGGTGCCCTAAGCCGCTCCATACTTGATGACACAAATGTGATAGATCATACCATGGAAGCACTGTTGAGTGGCACTTGGCGTCAGACTTTCTGTCATGGCGCTGTGCAGAGAGAGCTTGGCTGCCAATCTGGTGTAAGGGCGCCTGCACTTCATTTTAGCGGTCCTGGAAGATTGAAAGTCGAGAGCGTTGAACGACTCCACGCCTCAGCAAATGACACAGAGTTTGAGACGATAGGGCTCTCTGGGTCACTTGTGCAGCAGACATTGGGAGGTCTTGTTGAACCATTCTCGCGACCAACACAGCTTCTAACCTCTCAAGAGGTGCTCAGTCTGCTTTCTATTTTGTTTTATAGATAATTTATGTGTGTTACTTTGCATTAAGTGATTCGGATAATTTTGGCTGCCAGGTGATTGATGCCTTGTATGCTGGAGTCCACAACAATGCGATCAGCAATTACATGGCATTCTACTCATCAGAGCTTGGCGGGATTGTCACGGATCCGGCCCTGATGATCGTCTCTGTTGACGACCACATGGTCCACAGAGGGCATGCCGTTTTCGACACTGCCACATTAACAAAAGGCTACTTGTATCAGCTGGATGATCACTTGGACCGCTTCTACAGCTCGGCTTCCAAGGCAGCCTTGACACCTCCATTCCCTAGAAATCAGATCCGCCGGATCATCCTTGAAACAGCAGCAGCCACCAAATGCTTTGAAGGTGCTTCTGCATCTCCCTCCTTGAAAACTAGCGTCCTGTCGCAGCCTCACGGGTGTGTTTAGTTTCAGAAAATATCATTACTTGCAGGACTGTGTCTGGTACTCCCCAGAGCTGCAAGCAATTGTTGTTGAAGGGTGCTGTTGGCTTTGGCAGGAAGCATCAGGTATTGGCTAAGTGCTGGGCGCGGCGGCTTTGGCATCTCGCCCCTTGAATGCCTGCAGACCAGTTTCTACTGTGTAGCATACAAGAATGCAGCACCGCCAGATCCCAGGATAGGCTGGAAAGTGAAGACTTCACCCGTGCCAATTAAGGACCCATATTTCGCCACCCTCAAATCCACAAACTACCTGGCAAATGCATTGGTGGCCCTGGATGCTCAGCTGGAGGGCTTCGATCAGGTACTCAAACTTGCTTTTTTCCCTCACAAGTCAGCAAGCATTGCTGCTCCTCTATTTTGCTCTGTCTGCGGCCTTACCATTGTTTGCACGTCAACAGGACATTAGTGCATCGATTTTGGTTAAGAGGCATGCAACTTTGCCTGGCTTGGGACATATTGCTCCGCCCCATCCATGGTGCTGAAGCAGCAGCATGGGACGTGTGCAGGGGGTGTTTGTGGACAGTGAAGGCTATGTGGCAGAGGGGCCAGTTATGAATATTGGAATCATCACACATGGGGGTGAGATGGTTGTGCCCCCCTTTGAGCAGACGCTCGCAGGCGTCACTCTGCAGCGGCTCCTGCAACTTACCAGAGAGGCATGCTTCTGCATCTCCTGTACATTAGTATACACAGATCTTGAAATCTTGTGAAAAAATCTTGTGAAATCCGGTGGGTTATGATAAGGCATGCAAGGAGTAAGACGGCAAGGATTGAAAGAGGCAGTGAGGTTTTGAAGAGCTGTCAAACAGGGGCATGGAATGATGAGAAAATCATACACAATCACCATCTTTCGCATGAAGCAAAAGCTTTTGATTAGACTGTCGTATCTGACCATCGCCCCTGTCATAGGAATAAACTTGGCTGATCCTTTTACAATAATAGAGTAGTTAATTATAGTTTATCAAGTAAGGCGACGGCTGAAAAGGGCCCAACTTGTGGATGCGCAGGTCCTTGACAGGGGTGATGCAGATGTGCTGGGCTTCATAAAGAAGGTCAGCCAGAGACAATTCAAATTGGAGGAAGCAAAACAGGCGAAGGAGGCCTTCATGGTTGGCAGCAGCACTGTGGTGTGTCACTGGCTCCTATCTGCAACCAGAGCCTCTTGCCAAGTGGAAGTTCATTGTGCACGTCAACGATTCACCTCTCATATTTAATGGTGTTCTCTTGCGCAAGGTGATGCCTGTCATCCAATGGGATGACAAGGAGTTTCTGCAGACAAAACCTACTCCCGAGGTGGGCATCATCGCACTTTCCCTCAGAGCGCTGCTGGAGGAGGACATGGACCCAACAGCCAACAGGTGTGCCTTTTGAGCCCTCATTTCTGCCATTTTCTTATGAATAACATTGTTGTACACTTCTGGAGGGTTGTAGCTCATATCTCAGTTTACTTGTTCTACTTTGTGCCAGGGGACAGCATGTGGAGGTTCCATATGGTTTTTTGACGGGTGCATGAGGCCTTCAGACTGACTGTCAGTTCAGAGCTACAAGGCTGGTTTCAGCCTGCTGTCCTCGCTGCTAAGTACATCCAATAATAGTATTGAACAAATGAAATTGTGACGACTCAGTGTCAGATGTTGTGATCTGTGACCTAGTGTGTGCCAGTCTGATCCAAGAGGTGCATTGGAAATGCATGCTTTGTATTATTGTATTATAACTACAGGCCCGACTTGCAAGGAACGGTGTTTTAAAATGGCCTAATCATTTCGTGGGCTACTCAATTTTAACATAGCAAAAAAGAGTCTTGAAAGCCGACACTCGACTGCATGCAGACCCCACCAGCTCAGGACAAAATGTGTTCAACTGTGTCACTCCTTCTTGATGTCTACCCTGGCATGCTGCGACAAGGCTTTGAAGCCCGTCCAGAAGGTGAACAGACTGAGCCCCGTCAGAGGCAGGAGCGTGTCAATGAGCGACAGCCGCAGCCAGAACACGGTGTACAGTACCAGGATGCTCGCCAGGCCGCCGTGGAATGCCAAGGCATAGGTTGCCGCACCGCCCGATGGGAAGCCCTGAGACAGCAACAGACAGGCACATGTAAACGGTGAAACCTTCATTCACGTGTACTCTCTCTCCATAACTCTTACATCAAAGAAAAGCACACAACGCAGGACCATGCAAATTTCGGAAGGCACATATTGCACTCTGACGACAAGATTTGGCCCCACCTGGCCCAAGTCATCAGCAGCTGTGACCCATCGAGCACATTGATGCACATAAGCAGTCAAGGCTTACCTTGAGATTGACACCGATCTGGGACAGCCGGACGAGCAGGAACAGCAGCGGAGTGGCGGAAAGTGCGGCGAATGCCAAAGACACGACGGCGGGCGGGCGCTTGTCGGGCTGGCGGAACATGTGCTGGATGGGCGGCTTGCGCGCAGCCTCCAGCGCCGCAGCTGACGGCGGCGGCTGCGTCGGCGCGGCCGTTCCCTCTCCCGCCGGCGCGTGGCTCACGCTCACCGCGCCCAGCGGCCACACCAGCGCCTCCGCCAGCGCCTCGTCACCAACTGACAGCGTCACGTCAAACAGGCCTGCCTGCAAGGGTTACTCCGACCTTTCAGTGATTGACTCTGGATCAGATGTCTCATCCTTCACATGTCTAAAGTTGATATTCTAATTGCTTCACGCTTTTCCTGCTACGTGATGATGCGTCTGCAGTCAAGTTGCAGGTAAAGGCTGCCATAATCCTACCCCTTGTTGGATCCGCAAGACCCAATCAACTGTGTCCACAAATGGCACTGGTCAAATTGCCAGATGTTGCAAGGTATTGCAAGTTGCGAAATATCCAAGAGCTCCATGAGAAGGTGCAGCGAAGATGGCCTACCTGAGTGCCGATCTGCTTCACGACAGTGTTGGGGCTGAAGGTGGCACTGAAGTCATCAGGGCTGGACTGCACAGCCTTGGCGGCCACAATCACCAGGGCCCCGCTCACTCGGCTCTTCAGGCTGATGAATGCCTGCTGTGGCGTGAAGGGCTGGGCGCTTTCTGGGAACTTCGCAGTGAAAGTCACCTGACCCAAGACATACCACCCACTCATACTCATGTCAGACCAACTTCAGCATGCTTGTCAGCGATGGTTGCGCTTAAACGGAGACCAGTACAGAACATGAAGAATATGGAAACATTCACACCTTGAACTGACTGTTGGGGTCCAGGTCAAGGGCTTTGTCGAGCTTGTTGGGGTAGGGCAGGGTCTTCTTGCTCTTCACTGTGGACGTGTCACTCCCTTTAACAGTCAGTGTCGCCTCAACAACCTCGACACTGCCAGTCAGGGCAATGGGGAAGGTGGTTGATGCCACCTTGGCCTTGCTGCCTTCCTCGGTGGCCGCCACACTCACCCTGCAGCAGCATGCGCAGCCTTCAATGCCAACGCCCTCTTACATGATATTCGCATTGCAGCTGTCAAGGTGTGACATCCTCATGTCTGATGTTTGAGGTCAGCATTGCTCATGCTTCGCATGCATGAAGCCAGGGCAACGATTTGGGTAAAAGAAAAGGCAAGATGCGCACCGGTAGGTCCCCAGAGAGACATCAAGGCCAGTCAGGGACGCCTTAAATGAGCCCTGTCCCTTTGACACAAACTTGATGGGCTTTGCGTTCCCCTTGGCCCCCCTGCTGATGCTTCCCTCGACTCCAGACACGGCCGCAGCTTTGCCCTCAAAGTCTTGTACCAGAACTTCCACCTCGGGCTGCACCCCACAGGTTGCCACCTTGATATTTACGCACTAGCAGAAGCAGCTCTTCATGCAAGTGAATATCTTATGCAGCAGCTCATTGCGTGCAGCTCCCTAAGCTTACAAAAGCCTTCACCCTCTAGAGTTTTTGTCCTGCTTGAGATCGGGACTCACGCTGCTGATAGGCACGGAGGCAGACAGCAGAGAAATCGTCACAGCCTTCGGCAATTTCCCAGCGTTGGTCAGAAGCGCAAGGGCACTCAGCACATAGTAGGCGTCTTGCACAGAGCTGGCCTCTTTCGCCCTCACCAGCATCTTGGCCAGCGCTCCAAGCTGCATTGCAACACAGCACTGTTTAAACCAAAGAAATATGAACAAACTGGCATGTTCCAACCCACCAGAAGGCGGATGCGCCCAAGAGACAAAGGTGTTCCTGAATGGAGCAATAGGAAAGAATCTGATGTGCAGCAGGTGACCAGTGCTCCCACCTGCAGCTTGTCGAGACTGCATTCGTCTGAGCAGGTGGCTTCGGTGCCCTGCACAAAGCGGGCGATTGCCTCCAGAGCGTCCCCGTCAGCATCCGAGAAGAAGCTGCTGCCCCCCACCGTCTCAAGCACCTGCACCATATTTTTACTTGACCTCTGAAGGTACTGGGGAATTTTGACATGTCACGGCATGCAGCCGGCTGTGGTGAATAACGATATTGTGAGTCACAGTCCATTGAAGATGTTGGGCATGTATGAAGTCTTAAAATGCACCACCTGGGGGATGCCGGACAGCAGGCCTTCCACAGCGGGCATGTGCTGGCTGCTGATGGTGCCGGCCTTCTGCGCAGCAGCCGCTGCGAGGTAACCGTGCGCGGTGGCGGTCAGGCTGGCGGCGCCCTTGGGGGTGTCCCTCAGCCGCCCCTTACTGGCCTTCAGCTTCTGCAGCAGCGCCAGCGCGCTGTCCAGGGCCTTGGCGGGTGCTTTGCGGCCCAGCACTGCCAGCGTGCTCAGCGCGTAGTACGCGCTCCTGATGTCGCTCACCCCTGACTCCAGACTGGCCACCGCCACCTTCTCCGCGCTCGCCGCCGCCTTCTTGTCACCACACCTGCAGCCATGACATGCTCGAGCCTTTCGTGTGGACAAATAGACTGTGGCGTGGTGTGATGCAGTGGCAAGGAGGATTGGGATGCTTTTTATAAGGATGTGGGAATGCGGGGTTCTGTCACACACCCGGCTATGCCTTGAAGCTGGCTGGCATAGAAGGCCGTCTCAAGGTCAGTCGACTCAGACGCTAGTTGTGAGCTGGCCAGGTTGCATACAGCACCCTTTTGAAGCATGTCTGTCGCGCCCAAGACCGCTAGAGCCCCAGATCCAAAGTAGGCATCCTTCAAGCTGCAGGACAGAACATCCAATTGACATGTGGCGGTGGATGCTACCAGTCCAACGTGGAATGTAGTGTTTAGGCAGAGGTGCTGTAGATTGATACAAATAAATGTTTTTTAAAACACTTCTGGTGTTTCACCTCGCTCCAAAATCCCCTGATGATCCCGCCTTTGACAAGACAAGGTCCCTCAACGCTGTTTCGTCCTCAGATGTGTATACCTGTGTATTTCCATGAGTTTTCTCTTAGATAATCTAAATGCTGTACTGGTCCAACCAGCAGGGCCTTAGACTTTGAGCAATTCCTGCGTCAGGCACAATCACAAAAGTGACAGATCAATCGCCCAAGACGGGCTTCAGATACTTCACAACCCATACCTCGCTGGCATTTGCTACCAAAAATGAGATTGACAGTATGAGAAGGATTGCCCCCCGTAGATCAAGGGAGGTATGCCGCATCTTGCTCCTGTCGATCAACTCTGCTGCAAATCTTCCCAAGACATTTGCCACTCGCAAATGAGCAATAGCAACAATACCGGTCTCTATATCGATCTACTATAGCATCTGCATCTTCTCTTTTTTCATAATGTATGAAGAAACGAAACAGCTGAGGAAATCATTCAGAAACCCTGAAGGGCATTATGGAACAGCAATTACGATGGGGTCGACCCTCTGCCACACAAAATTGGTTTTTCGGCCATCAAAGCGAAGAAGTCCCATCATTCACACGTACAAGCAAAGGGGATATTACTGACATCACACTTAAAGCGTCAGTTTAATGACGGAGCCACCCAGTGACGCAACTAGTGGAGACGCCAGTTCTGTGGGCCTTCGAACTATTTTCGACGATGTCCCGATTATGACAAGCACATTCATGCAGTTAGGATCGAGTGAGGCCATGTCAGGCATGCTGCCGACGATCAGTGGTGCCTTTCCATCTGCTGGAGGCATGCATGGTGCCATTAATGGGCCTGGTTACATGGCACTGAACAGGACAAGCACAGATCATAGCCATTTCGGGATCGACAGCGATGATATGACGGGCATGCACTGCCACTCCTCATCATAATTGCACTGTTTTGTTCCCGAGCTGTTATTCTTGTGACCCTTGTGTGTCCTTCTTCACGGTGCAATATTCTGGAACAGGAGGCTTGCTCAGCTGAGCACGCTACCTAGTGGAAATTGACTCATTTGCATGCTGCCATTAATATGATGGATTACGTGTTGTATGTTTCCTTGCAGACAAAGCAATGAAGAAGAAGAAAGCACTGCAGGAGAAGTCCAAGCGAGCGCAGAGAAGATACAGGGAGAGGAAAAAGGTGCCGAGGGTTCTTTGCACAGTAGTACTTTTATTAAAGTGCCTGAATAGCCCGCTAAGTTCACTCAACGCATCGTGCTTGAGCATGGTGTTCTCTATGCAGGCCGAGTCCGAGGAGCTAAAGAAACAGATAGAGGAACTTTCGAATCGCCTCAGCAGCCTCACGGCCGAGAGGAACAACCTGCAGAACCGCAACAGCCTCTTGGAAAAGGTGGTCCAAGTGCGCGTTAGCGGCGGCGACGCTGCCTCATCGCAGGTCTGCTTGCCTCCTCCCTTGTCATGCATTGCCCCCACCTTTTCCTCAGCCCAGCAGGGCGCAGGCTCAACGAGCACTTGTGTGATTGTTTCCTTGTCTGCCGCATTCATCAATTTTGTGGGTGCAGGCTTTGGACATGCCAGCGGCGGTGCCGGACCATGTGACGGCATCGGCGACATTTTTGGGTCTGGTGTATCCGGGGCGCGGCCTGGAGAGTTCGATCAGGAAGGAGCACATGGACAACATGACGCCCGAGGACTACAAGAAAGTGTGGCGGGTGCGCAGCCTGTCCTCAGCTGAGCGGCAAAGAGTATTTCTTGGTGAAATAAAACAATCTTCATAAGGAGATGGCTTTCTGGTGAATTTAGCTGCAGGAACTCGTTCAGGGCAATGTTTTCAGGCAGCTAGTGATGTGCGAACCAAGTTGTGCTGCAGTTGAAGGGATCCTCCTTGGGATAAAGGCATTGGACTCAAGTATGATCTTGAAAGATGTGTACTTTAACCCACCAAGCTGGGGCCAGCCATCATGCAGGCACATTAGATTGCAAGCTTGTAAGAAGCAAATTTTGGCATGCATGGTGTGTGCAGGATTACATAAACAAGCTGACGCACCTGCTGCTGGCGTCCGAGGAGGGCGGGGACGGGGCAGCGCTGGCGCAGATCCATGAACTGGTCGAGGCGCAGCGCTGGGCTGTGCAGTGGTAAGTTACAATAGATATCTTGAATTTTTCTGAAACCACCTGAAAGCCATCTGAAATTCTACCTTTCCACATCAATTTTAGATTGGTCCTGAAGTCCTTAAATTGTAAGTCGGTTTCTGATCAGGTACGGCAAGAACGACATGTCTAAGCTGATGAAGATCAGCCTGGACGTGCGCCGTGAGGGCTCCACCCACTTCCGCTCCGTCGAGGCCGCCCGCTCCCTCCTGGTCCGTGCCTCACCAGCTCCCATCCTGAAGTCCCCCTGCCTAGTTGAGAAAGTGGGACCTGGAGTCATTGACGTGCCTGTATTCTGTTTTCCAGAGATCTGAAGACAGGACCGAGGGGCAGAAATGCTGCGAGGGGGATTGTGAGTGCTGTATGAAAATGACTGGACATCGTCAAGAGCATCTGTCTAACAATCATGTCAGTGCAAGCGTGAGGGTGTGCGGACATGGCGCAGGCTTCGCTGGGGCTGTCGATGGACCAGAAGTTCCGGATAGTGGCGCTGCGGCGTCAGTTTCTGGGGCGGCTGCAGGGCATCCAGCACAGCCGCGCGGTGGCAGCCGCGGCACTGCGGGCAGCCATGCCCGAGTCCTACGACGACATCGCCGGCCTCAACGCCTTCACGGAGGCCAGCATTGCGCAGGAGGGCCACCTGCGCGCGCTCATTCAGGAGCACCAGGAAGCCTACGGCCTCGCGCAGTACGGCATCCGCGAGGTGCGCCCCTGTCCCTCCTCTCTCTACGCTACTTGCAGCAGGCGGGTCCTCCATCAGCACAGCCTAGCAAGGGGTTTTCACTTGGTGGTCGCTACGTGACAGGCAACGTGACAGGCGCAAGGACATGCTTGGTCCAGCTGATGAGTCCAGAGTTCAGGCACCTGTTTTCATTGTTCTCTTGTCAGCATTGAACAGTTCTGCGCACCAACTTGTCTCTGCACATGGGTGTATTGTGGTGTGGGTGATTGACACTACAAGGAATTGATAGCCTGCCAGGGGCATGTGCAGCAGTATGGATCTAGCATCACCCATAAGCACTTCCATAGCTGTAGGACATCTGTGAAGTGACGGTCAACCTTGCTGGCAGCAGGTGCTGACGCCGTTGCAGGACGCGCGACTGCTGGTGGATGCGTACCCACTGCCGCCTGACCCGCTGCTGCTGTCGCGGCTGGTGGCCGAGGAGCTGCGCGACCCTTCCGCACACCCCTCCGCAGCCGCCGCCATTGAGGCTGGCCCCCGCTCAGCCCCTGGCAACCTGCTCTCCCTGGCCCCCGCGCTGCCCTCCCTCGAGTTCCCTCCCCTGCCAGGTGCAGCACGGACCTCTCCTCCCCATTTGGCGTCCTTTGTTCTTTGCTTCCCTCCATGACCCTTTGGTCACTTCCTTGCAAGCGGTGCTATCGCCTGCAAAGAGCGTAGGATGTAGTGAAGCAGTCAAGGCGCCTGTGCATTGTGCTCGAGTGTATTCCCTGGCGCCCAATACAACCAAAACATTGGGGTTTATATGATTGCTCATGAGTGTGTCTTGGATCGTGCAGGAGACTTTTTCGAGGCCCCCGCCGAATCACAGCCCTCCAAGAGCAGCCCTCCTGCGCACACAGTGACGACCGGATTCATCTGAATGAGGCATGGTGCCTATCTGTTTGGGTGGAGATTCTACCAACATTTTATTACATTTTGCTACATTTGCCTGCAATTCTTCATCGCCCCTGTTCATTTGCAGGCTGCTTGCTCAATCAATCTTTCCTTGCAAGCTGCAATGAGCAAGCAGCAGGAGCCTTTGCACATTTGATAGGATACCTTAGGGTGTGGGAACGTATAATTGGGATTTGCTGACTTAGAGTATAGCGTGGAGCGCTTTCCATGGTCTGGCCAGAGCTACAATTCTGTAGCACTCATCCTCTACGTGTAGAGCATATGATATTTGAGAAGCATGCTAGACCGTGAACAATAATGTCCTGGGGCCCAAATGGAATGATGGTTGTCATCTTAGAGAGATCCAAACTTGTCAAATTCAAATGACCTTGGCGTTGGGATCGATGTTGCTATTGCTTGTCGATGGTGCTGTGCAAGTTCAAGCTGTCATGGGACATGCTATAAAATTGGATAAGAGCGTTCACGTAGCCGTCAGTGAAGCCACGTCACACGCAGGGTGCACTAGGGCACCAGAATTATAAACGCATGCGCAATGTTGTGACATCTTTGACGATAGCAAATGAACGGACTCACAAGAATGCCTTCTATTACACCAGCTGTAATATAGTCAATGGGCTTTATTCTGGCAAAGACTAGTCCTCTCACTAACCATTTGTTGCACATGGTGACATCAGTTGCTCATCACCCCGGCCATATGACCGGCTCTCATGTAATTCTACAATCACAAAATCTGACAGGACTTGTCTGCACAAAACACGACATCATCGACAAACCGAGATCGACACCCTCACTGTTGCGTCTGGAGACATTCATGTACACATACAAGAAGCACGCTCAGGACTCGGCAGGAGCGCCCGCGGGAATCAGGTTGTTTAGTTGGCGGCCCACAAGGTAGCGCTCCTCATGAATAGAGCGCCGCAGCTGCTGCACCTTCAGCGCCGCACACCTCACCCCAACCGCAACCAGCAGCCCCACCACCTCCACAAAGTATGCCCACGTCCAGCACACCTGAACAATGACAACACCCACCTCCATCACTCCTTGAGCAGCAAGAAATTCTCACGGACGTCCTCTTGTTTTCATAGAGAGCCGGACTTGGCAGAGAGAGAAGCATAAGACCTTTGCCAGTCAACACGAGGCTAGTGACATGGACAGGATAGACAGGGCAGGCATGGCGGCTGGGCAAGGGGCTTGAATAAGGGGCATCAGGGGCTGCAGCAGGGCACGCACATGGAGAGCGGCAGCCGGGAGGCCGGTGAGGGGCAGGAGGCCGCGCGAGAGCAGGTAGGGGACGGCCAGCAGTGCAGCGGTGGCCTGCAGGGGGGGCGCCACGAGCTGCGCGAAGGTGTCGCGCAGGGGACGCCCCAGGAGCCCGTGGCGGCCGTCGGGGATGCCGGCCACCATGTGGTGCGCAAACTTGAGCCCGATCAGTCCCAGCGCCCAGTCCTGCTGCAGCAGCAGCGCCGGCATCGCCCTCGGCGGCACCCTGCACACATAGACAACCACACCGCACATTATTACTGCCCACAACCTTTCTGCACTGGAACCATGCAATGGTCCTGCAGATGAGCACTCCTGTGCACATGAGCACGGTTGTCTTTGAATGTGAGCAGGCCAAGATGTCGTGCCTCAGAACGTTTAAAGAAACCACAGCACATTAGTAGATTGGCCCTGGCTGACAGGGGGCGGTATAAATACTGAGCACCGTGCCCACACTTAATTCGGTCTTGCTTGGATCTGGTGTATTCAACAAGGGGTGAGAGGAAAAGCATGTAATAATAACTATTAATAAGGATATATGCGCAAAGTGAGGCAGCTGCAGGCGTCACCTGAAGGGGGCCAGCACGAGGTCGCAGAGCAGGCCTGCCATGAGGGGGAGCACGCCCAGCGCAGTCACCAGCAGCGCAGCCCCACACGCACCCACCCACAGCCCCTTGCCCAACTTCCGCACCACCCCTGCCCATCCACACACGCTCCCTCACACATGAATTCTTCCCGGGGCAAAACAGTAGTCTCTACCGTGACAGTCGCATGAGTGTCAAGCAAAAACGGATATGAGGAAGGAGTATTACCAGCGAGACTGCTGGACGATGTCACCCGCCGGAGCCACGCCAGCACTCTGCAGGCGGCCCACAGCGAGTAGCACCCCGCCGCTATCACATACATGTCGTGGCGCAGCGGCACGTTCAACAGCGTCAGCAGCTGGCGACCTGGGCACCACAATATGCAATCCTCACAAAGCATTCCAGCCATCCATCGTACAGGTGCAACTACTGACCCTGCAGGGCTAGCTGCTGCTGCTCCCTCTCGATTGACAAATCACACATAAATCACAGCAGCATCGATGATTTTCTAAATGAAACAGGAACCTTGAGATGATTATGAGGGAGTTGTGATCACAGGGATCTCACCTGTGAGCAGTGGCAACATGATGCCGGCAGTGACAGTGGCAATGGCCGTGACAATGAGCAGCCCCAGCAGCGCAAGCAGCCGCCCCTCCAGGCCATCCGCCTCATCGGCCTCTTCCCCCCGCATGTTCACGTCCACACTGTCGCCGCCGCCATTCGCCGCCCCCAACAGCCGCGGGGGAGCCTGCTGCGCCTGCACCCCAAGCGAAATACCCCCTCATATATTATATTTGGAGCCGATGTAGAATCTCCTTGGGATTGAGATGGGCCCACCAACGGTTCGGTTGCACCGCACCAAACGTGGGAAAAAGTTCAAAAAAATCGCCCTGACCATGAGCGCCCTTCACACAGTGAAACGACCCATTTGCACGTTCGGTCATAGGCAGCCACAGAGTCTCAGGGAACGCCAGCCTGTGGCAATGTGAGGAAGAATGGGCAGAGGAAGCGCGCACCGCAGGCTGGCCGGGCTGGGGCCGCAGCAGGTAGCGTTCTAGGTCAAGCAGCCAGGCCGCCCTGCGCAGCCACCACGACAGCGCATGCCGCACCGCCCGCCTGCACCAGCACACACCATACCCTCATGTGACTTCCATTTTGATCACCCCGCCCACACTGCTGCCATGACATACTGCAATGCAGTTTCTCTTGTGCTACAGCAGCCCTTGAAGGGCAGGCAACGGATGCCTGAGCATGTGTGCCACAGATGCCTCCATCAGAAGCAGCAATCGGAAATGCACACAAAGCTGCACAATGAGATGCTAGAGAGGCAGGTGGCAGCAGGGCACCTGAGATGCAGGTGGGGCAGGGTGAGGGGCAGGCAGACGTGGAAGAGCAGCAGGTCGGCCGGCAGCTCAGCCAGAGCGTCCACCAGCTTCAAGCGCAGCGGGAACAGCGCGGGCGCAAGAAAGGAGGCCGCGCGGATGGGCACGTGGATGCATGCCACCGCCAGGCACGCCATGACTGCGAACGCGCCGGCCGCGCGTGCCATCTGCTCCCGCAGCGGCGCCGTCATCAGCTGCCCAAACGGCTCCTCGTTGTCCATGTCGTAGGGGTCCCTCAGAAACGGCAATGCCCCTGCGCAAGCACACATTATCTCAAATTCTCACTGTGCACGATCATCATCAGAGGGCTCGAAACCCAAGACAGCCCACTGCTAATTTTTTATGATAGAAAGCATGCTTCTCACAGTGACATCAAGGAACCATAAGGAAGCATCAGCGTATGCAAGCAGCATTTTGAGACTCAATAACGAGGCACGGCAGTACCTGGCCGGAGGACGCCACGCGCAATGGACAGGAAGCTGGCGGTGGCCATCAGGAAGCCCTGCAGCACAATTCACAGCTCTCAGTATAGCATGAACCAGTATCTTTATGTGCTGTCTAGCACCAGCCGCATGATCGAGCAGCGAGAAAGGAGCGCCAGGACAGGAGACTGCACACGGGTAGCGCAGCTCACCATGCCGAGCAGCCAGTGCAGGAGCACAAAGCTGAGCCCGAAGGAGATGGCCGGGCGGTGGTGGACCAGGGGCCACGCGCACATGTGCAGGAAGTACCCGTGCGCGATGGGCAGCAGCGCCAGCTCCGTCAGCAGTATCGACACCACCTGCGCCACACGCAGTTTCCATGAACCCCTTGTGGCGCGTGCGCACTTCATTATCTCAACTTTCCTCATTTCTGTGACCTATAAATTTTCAGTCATCCTGATCTATCTGCCTATCTTCTGGTATCTGCAAGATAAAACCGAACCTCTAACACCGGATTGAGGAGGGCCAAAGTCTGGAAGGGAGTGGCAGCGGACCTTGGCAGCAAAGCCGACGCGGATGAGGTAGGCGCGGAACTGGCGGCCGGCCAGCGCGAGGGCGTGCTTGGCCCAGGCGATGCCGCGGCCGCGACGGCCGCTGCGCACGACCTTCCATGCCAGGTAGGTCCAGAGGCCCGCCAGCGCCAGGCCCCCCACCACCACATACCCCGCCACCAGCACCGCCCAGTCAGTTATCGTCGGCTGCGCCAGGTGCACCTCCAGCTCCTGCCAACACAACACTGTCAGAAGATGGAATTCGGAGAGGGTTCATGCCAAAATAGACAATCATAAAATTAGCAGCACAAGGAGCGGCAAGCGTGACACCGCGTTCAATTTGGATGCTCGTTTTCTCTCATATTCTAGCATCACAAGCCGCACAGCTACAATTTTACATAAGGCGACAAGGGGCCAACATGTCATAGAGTACTGAGAGAACAGGAAGGTGATGGCAAGTCAGGTTGTGGTCCAGGACGGGACAGACCTTGATGACCTGCTCGAAGACCATGATGGCGCCTGCCACGCCGGACATCTCCACGCCGGTGAAGTCCTCCGGCAGGACAACGCCCCCGGTCGCATTGCCGGCAGGCGCCGCTGCCCCCGCGCTGTGCAGCCGCGCAGGATCGTTCGCCAATGCATTCAGCACCGAGGCTGCCTGGTCGGGCTGCAGGTTCGCCAGCGCAGACAGCGCAAGCCTGCGGGTCCATCCCTGGTCTCTTATGACGGTCTCTCAGAACTTTGTTACAACAGGGCTCCAACACTGCTCTGTGCACAGGTGCATAGAGCACGACTGCATTACAAATCCTTGCAAAGAAGAAGGTAAGGGCAGAAGCACACCTGCCTACTGTGAAGGGCAGCAAGAAGGCAGCGAAGAGCATGGTGGCGGCCAGCAGTACGATCATGGCCGCGTTCTCAAACAGGCCGATCAGCGGCCCCTGCAGGCCCAGCAGCGCGTCAAAGTCCACCTCCCTGAAGTCGTCCCCGACCGGTGCCGCCGCCGGAGCAGCCGCTGCTGGCGCCGCCTCTGCCGCAATTTGTGGTGGTGGCGCCTCTGCAGCTGGCACGCCTGCTTCCTCAGCAGCCGCAGCATGCTGCGTTGGTTCAGTTTCTTGCGCAGCGCTCTCGCTGGGTGCATCTGTGGGCCCCTGCTGCGCTTGTGCTCGAGCCTGCGATCGCTGACTCCTCCTCGGAAGGCTCCCCTCTGAACGCCCTGCATGCACCCCTACCTTTGGTCAAAACATACCAGTATACCGGAGCCAGACATTGCTGCATGCCAAAGGAGCTGTAGAAGCAGGTGCAGGGAGCATTTGCTGAGTCCAACACGGGCCTCACCAGAGCTAGAGGAGGCTTCTTCTCGTTCCCATCCATCATCAGATGCTGTCGACCAGCCCTCTCCCTCACTCGTCCCACCCACAGCTGCAACTGGTGCAACCCCGCTCCCATTACTGGCATCCATCTCGCCCGCAGACTCGCTGGTCTCTGGCGCTGCTTCTGGTGCCAAAACCTCTGCCTGCCAGATGCCCATGAGAGATGTAAAAAGGTCGACGCTGCCATTGCTTGTCAAAAGCAAAGTGTAGAATGGTTCTGTTGGCGCCGCACCTGTGCATCCGGCACAGGCTCTTCTGCCTCGATGGGAGGCACGAGCGTGGGAGCCAGGGCAACCCAATACTGGAGCATGTAGTCCCATGCGGCACTGAAGAAGAGAACCGCGCAGATCAAGCAACAGGAGATGACCAGGCCCTGCACGCACAGCAATCCGCATTATAAGTTTAGCGCTCCTCGCGAACCTACATATAGCATTCCATCATGACAGTTTTTGCAACTCTGGAGCTTTACCTGTATGCAGTCTGCCAAAATGAGCACTGGCTCAAAGCGCTGTGCTATGGTTGCAGCTCCCTGGACACAGACGAGATATGACTGTTTCAGAGGCATGGATGAAATACAGTTGAGAAACATGGCAATTTTCGATGAGGCAAGAAAGCTTTGCAGGAAGACTCAGCTAGGTTACAAAACACGGATGACTTGACAGGATGAGCGACGACCTATACCTGTGCGAAGCTGCGCATGAATGAAATCCTCCAAAGCCAGCAAGTCAATGTCGGCGCTATGCAAAGCCATGTCACCAAGACAACGAGCACCTGTGCACCAAGAGACCATCATGTATTAACAGTAACACACGTTTGGTGTCATTAGCTGACAGGTGCCCCTGTGATGGATCCAGAATTGCTAACATATGTCCTCACCCTGATCCCGAACCGCAGGCTTCTGCTGCCTTTGACAACTAGGCCCCACAAGAACTCTCGGAGAGGTAGTTTGGAAGGAGCGTCACTGGCGTACAGCTTCGTGAAGGAGAACGGATGTTGGCACAGCTGCGTTCAACTAACATAATTAGATTCTGAATTGAGGAAGGAAGCAAGAGCATGGTGGATCAAGGTGTAGCACGTCTGAGAGATGCAAGGGTTGGCAAATTGGCTCACCTCGCATTTCTCCTTGCCTGACATTCGTAGCCAAGACAATAGACAGTCATTGTGCACATACTTGATCGTCCCACTGCATTTGCAAGGGTGGAATAAGGGTCTTTCAGGCTCTCCCTCACATCTACAAATCCTACAAACCACCTCATCGTCATCCATGCTCACTTTGAAAGGTATTCGACTACGTTTGCATGCAGCTCTGCTGCTACTGTTCTACTTCTGCCATCAGGGGACTATCATCGGTACTATCGAGGCATCCAGGTGCTTGACAGGAAATTACGGATCCCAGGTTCTGGGTGTGCGGATCGAGGTACTTCGAGCAATGAGGACGAAATCCATTGCTCGTCCGCAGACGCTTATGCGAATATCAGACAGCTGCAGAAAATGAACGGCTGCAGTGTCAACAATTGACAAGGCCGGCAAGCGGGTGTTGAGGTGATGTGCAACATGGAATCTTTACTAAGAGTTGATCGTGCTTTGCATGCTGGACTCATCATGTCGCGTCAATCCTCGGACTTGGATAAGAAGAAAATATGCTTGATAAATTGTCCCCACATCCATCGCACTTTTGAGAAGATGGATATGTTTAGATCTTGAAGTGCTCGCGCAGTTTGACACCGCTGTGCTCACCTGAGTACTCGGACGGGTGCGTAATCTTGGCGTTATCCCCAACCACCTGCCACCCTGCCAGCAGTATTTCGCGCAAGAAGCATACGAATCATAAACAGCCGCATGCGATCTTCGCATGGTACCCAAAAAACCTGTGCCTAAAGCCAGCAAGTCATTGAAATGACCGAACAAACCAGAGGCGATCTGCCAGAAGCATCGGCTCCTACTAGTGGACTGAAAGGGAGCTCTGACATTGAGAATCCCCACAATGCCAAACAAGAGCTGGGTAGACGCCCCCCAAACGATGTCGAGCCACAGGAACTTGGAAGGGACGAGAACAGTGCCGAAACAGATGATGAGCTTGACCAGGACGCTGAAGACGAGGAAGAGCACGAAGACCATTTGGAGGTGACCTCACATCTCTCATGCAAGATTTGAACAACGGGCTCCCCGCAAGTACATTGAGTGACAGCAAACTTAAGGGCATGTGCAGAGCTGCTTCAGTGTATTCCAGGCTGGGAGGCAGTTTGAGCGCAAAGAAGTCAGAGGGAACCATAGAAAGCCATGCGATGAGTGCCTCACACCATTTTACTTTGGCGACATATACTACCAGGAGCCTTTCAGTTACGATTCATGGGGAATGGTAGGTCAGCAAAGAACCTTCCCCTAACCTGCCAAAGAGATTGGCACCATTTCAGCATGAAACTACAATGCTGATACTACTTGCTGCCGAAACTGGACACGGATGCTTCTGCACTTTTGCAGAATAGGAAGCTCTGCAAGGACTGCTTCAATTCTGAGTTCCCCGAGTTGGCTTACGTGAGTGCACTTTTCCTTGAACACAGCTCTCACCATGCATTTGCCTCATGATGATCTTCAGATCAAAATTGGACTTGATGGTCCCAGTGAACTGTTTCCTACCTCTAGTGTCTTCCATTGTGAGCTTTCAATACCTGCTGTGCATCTGGCCAACAGTGGCATATTCTCCTCTAGAAGGGATTGCAAAGCTCAAGCTTCAACCATGGCCACTGCAATCATTACAATGCAATGCACAGGACAGCTATGAATCAGAAGAGGAGGAAGAAGAGGACGACGTACAAGAAGAAGAGGAAGCTAACGAGCACTCTACAGAGATTGTCGAGTCAGGTGCTGGACTCTTCAGACAATTGCAAGAAGCCCAACCGGCGCCTCAGGTGTGCAGGATCATACTTCTCGAGACATTACATGCGTCTGGGACAAACGTATCACACTGTGAGTGACCCTGCTGCTGGCAAGCAACCTCACTGGCGGTTGCCTTGTGCAGGAACCGGCAAATAAGCGCCAGAAGACCGATACGGAACATGTTGAGGGCTTTCCAGGATAAGTCTGTGAGCAGCTGGGTTGAACATCTGCTGATTTATCGATTCAACAACTTGTTGCATTGAATGTTGCAAGAATGATGTCTGCTTTCCATTTCCTTTAAGTAGGGTGAACACATGACGTGGCTGTGGCCACGGCACGATACAGAACCATGACAAGTGCGCGCCATGACAACAGAAGTGGAAGTTTGTTTGACGCTGAATGAACTCCCACAGTGCCTACAATCATGAGGGCAAGCTTACTCCACAAGCACACAATGACTAGTAGCAAGACAAACGCAATGTGATCCCAGCAAGCTCGTACTTAAGTACGATCTTATTAATATTGTGCAGATTATAATTACAGCTGCCTATGATTAAACTGCACACGACACTCCCCTCTAATTTCCGATTGCACTGCACACCCGATGGGGGCTCCACTCCAGAAGCTACAATTATTAGATTCTTTGTCTGCAAACCCTCTTGTCAAGCAAATATCCTACAGCTAAATATTTGGGGAACCGGAAAAACAAGAAAACTTAGTCTCTTCACAACTGCTAGCGCCGGTGGCATGCTCGGCTTTCACGCAGGCTGAAGTCTTGTTGGCAGGCACTGGTCCTCATTAATGTCTATCTGGGGTTGCACAAAATAAAGAAAATGGTCCAGATGCCAGAGTCTCGCCACAGCTTGCACCCTTGGACCTTCTTCAAATTGCTGAGGACCTCCATGTCAGCATGTGCTGTGGGGCCATCAGCAGAGCTAGCTAGCTATCATTGCGAGGGAGTTCATCTGGCTACTCAATGGCGACGGGCTTCTTGCGGCGCGAAGCGGCCAGCTCTTCCAGGTAGCTAGGTGCGCAGTAGCTGAACCCCTGCGTCGAACACAAACTCCTCTCTTGCCTCTAATGCCAGAATCATGTGCTCACCTGAGACATGCCTATGACCACGCCTGACTCTAGGAAGCATGTGAACACATGAGCTCAGGTGTCAAGATTCCGAACCTCATTTTATCAACTTGAATATAGAGAGCTGCTTGGGGGCGGCGCGCAGGTTGATGCAGGACTTTCCAGGGGCTTTGCGTGTGCTGGCATGGCAGATGTCAGACCACCGGAAAAGCAATTTCTGTGGGGCGGCGCGCAGCGTGCCTGGAAGGTGGTGAGGTCATCGCCGGGTGGAGTGCCGCAGGGGGAGTCCTCGGGATCCAGGTCGGTCCAGATCTTGTCAAAGTTCTCGACGCTGTGCGCATGCTTGACGGAGGGGCGGAAGGGCGAGGGCATCTCGCGCTGCAGCAGCTTGGACCACTTGAGCGGCTTGAAGAAGGGGTGCCGCATCACGTCGTCCGAGCCCGTGGGGCCGTAGCCCAGCCGCTTGGGCGGCTCGCGCTGCAGCAGCCCCCGCAGCAGGCTCTGCGCCTCGCAGCTCATGTATGCTGCGCGCACATGCCACCATACAGTGTCACTCCCTCGCTACATTGAGCGCCCAATTAATAATCCACTGAAGGACACTAGAAATGGTGCTTTGAGCAGAAGAAAATATGAAGCATGCTCGATATTATTCACATCCAAAAGCAGGAGATGAGTCTTCAGCAATGGGCAAAAGAACAGCTGGTGTGCAGATAGTGGTTACGTGCAATTGCAGGAGGATATAAGGAATGGGAGGTGGACTCACGTGGCAGCTTGAGCTTGGCGCTCATGATCTGCTTCTGCAGCTTGTCGCGCCCCCGTGCGCGGAAGGGTGGCACGCCGCACAGCATCTCATACAGCAGAATGCCCACACTCCACCAATCCACCGCCTTGCCATGTCCCTTCCCTGCCACCACCTCTGGCGCCATGTACTGCACCGCCACAGGGCCATGTCATCGCAATTAATCACATGTTACTATATTATTAATATTAGAAACCTTTTGAGAGCCACCTGAGGCTCATTTGTCTTGTAGGCAGTCTGTCACTGCCCATGATGCCGGTCACTGCCAATAAAACACTGCAGGACAGGAGTGACAAGCAGCAGTCAAGGATGGCTTCATTGGTGCACTGTCTCTATGTGTCATGCAAATCAAAGGTTGACGTGCTGCTGGTCTCACCTCCATGGTCCCGATAAAGCTGTTTGTGCGCGTGTCATCGCTCAGCCGTTTGGCTAGGCCAAAGTCTGTCACCTTAACGTGCCCCTCGCTGTCCAGCAGCACATTCTCCTGCAGTCACAAAGCCCCAAATCCATGAGCATTGAAGCAAGCACCACAAGCAGCAAAAGCCCATTCCTTGCAACAAACATCACAGCATGATGACCAAACAGATGCACCTTGTGTGTGTAAATGGGGCAAGTGTGCGCACCGGCTTGAGGTCGCGGTGGGCGATGCCCAGGCTGTGCAGGTGGGCAATGGCCAGGACCATCTCTGCAGTGTACAGCCGCGCCAGGTCCTCATCAAAGATGCCCTGCCGGTACAGCTGGAAGAACAGGTGGCCGCCATTCACAAAGTCCAGCACCAAGTACAGCTTGGTCGCCGTCTGCACAGCACCACATTACCAAATCAACTCCTGTTGGTGCATGGCGGTGACGATCAGCAGAGCAGCAACCACACACAGAAGAATGTGCAAATTCCCACAGGTATAAGAGCAAGATGCAGGAGTTGTGAGCAGGCGGGCACACCTGGAAGGAGCAGCGCAGAGTGACAATGTAGGGATGGAAGACTGCCGTCAGCACTTCACGCTCGGTGCGAACATAGTCGCCGTGGTCCTTGGCCAGGATGCGCTCCTTGCGCATCACCTTCATGGCGTATATCTGCCCACTGTCCTTCTTGCGGACCTGAAACACCTGTATTGACATGCCCAAGTAGCCGGTCAGACAACTTTTGCTGACAACAGATGATTCATGCCAAAACTCGCTGGAGTAACTGGATTCAATTTGTCAACTTGACTGGTGATCACCATCACAGCTGTGTTCATGGCTGTGGTGAAGACGATTTGCGTATTGCACGTGCAGAACAGCAAGCGAAATCGCCAAAGAAGCTGCAAAGAAGAAATTGCTCCATTGCAATTTTGCACAGGGACAGCAAGAAGGGCAGCACCTTTCCAAAAGCTCCCTGGCCCACCACCCGCAGCAGCTCAAAGTTGCTGGGACCTATTTTGCCAGGGCTGACGTCACTTCCTGCCTCCCCATCAATAGAGCTGCCCGCGCTGCTGCTGCTGGGAGCCAGGTCCAGTGGCACATTCACGCGCGGCGAGTCCAGCACCATAGCTCCAATGGCTGCCAAGTCAGCAGACCTCAATGGCGTCGCTGTCTCGGCTGAAGTGTTAGAAGTCCCGCGTGCCCAGGCTGCCTGCACACAATCAGAGTCCCCACCTCTTGTCAGGTTCAGTCAACCAGGATTGAACATCGAAACAACCCTCCATAATTCCTGCCGCTTGGATCATTGAGCAAATGACAGCTACATGACCTGCTTTCTGGAGAAACACCAGGTGCATAATTACAATAATAGGCAGCCTGTTGCTCACCCGTGGGGTCTGCACCATTTCTGGTTCGTCATCTTGCTGGAACATTTCCTCGAATTCCAATTCTTCGTGCTGGTTGGTGGAGGCCTCCGGCTCGAACTGAGCCTTGTGGAGGTGCCCCTCCACATTGTTCACCACAACGCCTCCATCCCTTCTGAGGCGCTCCAGCTTGGCGTTGGTCGCGTGCAACACCATGCTGGCGTCACCAAACGCATTCCCAAAAGTGGTCCTGCTGCTTCTTTGGTCATATGGCTCATCGCTCTTTGTCAAATTCACAAAGGCCTGACCGGGTGTGAACACTGACGCTTGTGGGTTCAACACCATCGTTCACAGGTTTCGTTCCGAGATCGCTGAAGGTTACGCTGGGGAGGGAAATATGCAAGCGCTTTATCCCTCCCCGTTCTGAACAATCAACAGTCCAGGCGGGGAAGTGGCTGGGCAACAGGATTGGCAAAGGTTCAAACGAGACATAGCGGCGTAATCGGCCAATGAGTGCCAAGTCATCTTGAGCAGCTGTATATCAAGGAACTGTCGTGTGTGGAGAATTTGCCTCCAGGTTCAGTGATGATTGCCAATGGATGTCACTTTTCTTTGGTCTGGCGCTTCCAAAAGGCGCCCATACGATGGCGTTCCGTCCGGAAATTTTGATTGCAAAATTCTGACCATCAGACTCTTTCAAGAATGTGATCGTTTCTCTGATCGGACGTTTCATGTAATAGTCCATTATTTCAACAGCCTGCAAGAGTAAATAGCTGACTTCGAACTCTGCCACCGTCTCAGATCATGCATTGAGATCCAACACCTACTGACTTAAAATCACGGCGCTCTAACATACGGAATGAAGTGATTCGGGCATGCAATGCTTTGAAAATGAGTGCCGTGCTCAGGCACGTGTTGCTGCTTCAAAAGGATGTCCGAAAGGCAGCCAACTTCTATCAGCAGGGGTTGGGGCTGCCTGTCAATGTTCTGACAGAGAAATGGGCCGAGCTGCAGGCTGGCAATTCAAAGATTGCTTTGAAAGCAGTTGACGGGTGTGCAGGCCCATTACTTTCCCAGGCACCAAACTTTGCTTGTGCAGTATTCAACATTCGCATTATGCTTTGACAGTACGCCTGCAACAGGGAGGCCTTCACTACTTGTGGCTACACCCCTTTCCTGGCGTTTGAAGTGGCAGATCTGCAGGAGAGTGTGCAGCGTTTGCTCCAGCTAGGGGCCACCTTGGATGGCCCAATCAAGTACCCTGCTCGAGGAAAGGTGAGGACCTGGCAGGGGTATAATTACTTAATTTATTAAGCTACACATGGATCTCCAGGTTAGGTCTCAAGTCACATTACAGGCAAATTAGGGCTGCAAAGGCAGGCCTGGCTCGGTCTGAGAATTAGCATACGACAGCCGTGCGCCCTGGCAGGCGTGCTAGGACTGAGCATCAGGATGCGGCTTTGACGCAGCCGCAAACTCTCAGGGACCTCGTCGTGCACTGCAGGTGGCTGTCCTGCGTGGACCTGATGGGCACATGCTTAGTCTGTTTGAGCCTGAAGACAGTGCTTGAGGTCTACCCTCCAGGGGAGCGCTCCAGACAGAACTTGGAGAAGACGCATGGTCTGCATGCTTTCAATGGCTTTCACGAAGTCCTTGAGTCGCTATTGTCTTTTTATTATAGAGTTTCTCAGCAGAACAGAACGCAATAGGAAATTTATCGCACCAGAGTATTGCATTGAATTTACCGGCGATCACTGCGGCCGAGGCGATTTCCGCCCACCAGCTACTGTAGTACTAGTATATAGGATGCTTCTAAAAAAAATCAATTTGCTTACATTACTTCCACAAGCTATGTGAAGGGTGCCCGTCAACAGTTGACGGTCGACTTATGCATGAACGGGTACAAATTTAAAATTTTAAAAATCCAAGCCAATAATATCAATCATAAATATGCTATCATATGATACATGCCATGAAAATGTCACAAAAGAGCCGCCAATCTTTCTGAGTCCATTATTGAAGTTCAAGCATGCAGGATCTTCATGACTACAAGAAAAAAAACCAAGTACCATCAGGATAACGAGTTTGGGCTTTATCAGTATTTGTTCAGCACAGAGGCGAGAGCTTGAAATTCGCTGGCTGAGAAACGCAAGCGCAGGGCCGGCTGCCTGCAGTACGCTGAGAAGGGGGCACTGTTGATGGCATTATTGTCACTGGTGGGAATTCTTTGCGCTCCCTTGCCCTTGTACTGCTCCAGCTCCTCACCGGTCAGCCTAGACACAGAAGGGAATGACTGATCAGCGACCTCTGACCGTTCAAGAAATGGCTCATATCGCCAATGACAACAGGCGGACGCACTCAAAGCTGCCAGGGCTAGACGTATGGCAGCGGGTAAGTGGCCGGACTCGCCTGAGCTTGCGCTGCAGTGAGCAGACGTCTGCAGTGAGGCGCTCCTCTGCAGCCTTGCATGCATGCAGCTTGTGTTCCAAATCCAGTCTCCCACTCCGCTCCTCTTCCAGCTGCGCCCATGTCACTGATTTTCAGCAAAGCAGCCCTGCTATGGTAATGCCAAAAGTGAGCGCCAAAAAGATTGCATCGCACCTGCTGTCTGAGGGCTGCCATTTCTGCATCTTTGCCGGCATCCTTCTGAACAAAGTCTTGCGCGGCTCCGCTCCTTGCAGGATCAAAGCCTTTTGCGAAGGAGACCTGTGGCAGGATGGGCTGGGCACCAGCTGGTCCTGCTGCATCAAATGGCGATGCCTTCCCACTGGCCTCTGCACTGCGCCAGAAGTCCTGCGCCGGTGGAGTTGCTGGCAATGCAGCTGTGCCTGGCACAGCAGGCCACTGCGCCTCCCACTTGCCAGGAAGCTCCGCTGCAGGTGCACTTTTTGCCTTACTCACCCGCTGCGAACGAGGTGGCTGCTCTTGGCTGCGAGGCAAGGCAGGTGCAGGCTGCTGCAAGCTGGCTTGGCTGCGCTGCTCCGATGACCTCGTCTGCAGCGCATCTTGCGAAGCAGGCCACGCTGACACTGGTGACGAGCTGTGGAAGCCCAGCAGATCCCCCAGTGGCAACGGCTGGGCAGCTGTGAACGCCGGCTGCTGCTGCTGACTGGGCATGCCGAAGCTTGCATGTATAGGAGAAGAACGCTCGCCGCTTGAAATGATGTCTGAAGTTCTGCGCAAGCTGGCAGAGGCAGAGGGAAGCTGCGGGGAGGCAGCGGATGCTGCGGGCTGGGTGCACCGGCTGCTGACCTCTCGTGGCGTGTTGCTGTCTGTGCTTGCGCTGGATGGTGACTCTGACAGTATGCGGCTGGCGCTGCTGCCCAGGGGGCTGAACCACTGTGTGGCTGGGGGCTGATCCTCCCTCCTGCCACTGCGAGGACTCTCCTTCTGCTGGACCTCCTGCCAAGCATTGTCGCACACATTGTCAGAACGGTGCTTGACACAATTCCCAAACAACAGTCAACACGCCTGAGCTCTGAAGTAGGACTCCATGGGCATCCTGCAACTTTGTGGCTGATGAGCCAGGACTTGCAGGACATTTGCAAGATGGCTTCTGGCGTCCAACACCTGAGAACGGCTGCAGGCCTCGGCGAATTCGGTAGTGGCTGCATGCCAGCTGGACAGGGCAGCATGCATGCGGTCATTCAGCCGCAGCAGCTGCCCAAGCAGCTCCTCTGCAATGTTTCCACCAACCCACTGCTGGATGTTCTTACGCCTGGGAGCACCATCCAAGGACAATGTCAACACTGCTGCCTTGCAACCCTAGGTCCTGCCTGCAAGCATATGCAAACCAATAAATGGGCCTGAATACATACCATTGCGTGCAGCGCATGGCGTAATCCTGCCCCTTGGACATTCGCTGCTGAGTGGATCTGGAGAAAGCATTGCGGATGATCTGGGACCTTATCTCTTTGGTGCACATCTCCAAATTCACAGCGTCTGTCTCCATCTGTGCCAGGTATTCAACCTGCATACACACGCCGCAGCTTTTGCCAAACAAATTGCAAATATCCGCTCATTACAATTATTTGTAGCACCTTAGAGCAGCTTCACCAAACACAATGTCAGGGACAGATGCTTGCTGATTGTACCTGGAAGCTTCGCAAGACCTGATCTGCCTTGGCAGTGTTTATTGGCGCCGAATGATGGGCCCGCTGAGAGGCGCCTTCATGCAATCTTTGCAGCCATCCACCTTCAAGTAAATCATAGATATCAGTCACTGGTCTGATATGCAAGATTCTCTTTCAGGCACAGCATATAGACAGAAGGTTCTCAGCAGACTAAAGCCCCACCTGATGCTGTCCTGCCTGAGCTCAATTCAGAAGCTGATGTCTTTGGAAGGAAACCTGCAGGGAAGTCCATTCCATGCTGAAACCCTGCAAGGCAATCCATGAAATCGAGAAAAGCATGAGCCTGAAATTTCTGCCATCGTCTATATCAATGACAAGCAGATATGTGGCACTATCAAAGAACTTGATGCACACCGATCAAGGGAATCTGCTGCTCGATCATCTCCCTCATCTGCTGCGCAAAATGGTTTGGTTTGGGCATGTCCTGGATGGTGCTCTGCAGCTGCCTGCGCAACGCATGCGCAGCTGCTCCCAACTCCTCTCCCCTGGATCAAGCAGGACAGGATGATCTCAGCATGCAAGCATAAGTTATTTCATGTCAATAACTACTGGTGTATTGATATTCAGAACCTGATTGCTAATGATGCATCTCAAAACATCAGTAGAAGGGTGCCCACTTGAAAACGTGCTCCCAGTTCACCAGGAGCTGGCACACAGCTGCAGAGCAAATCGAGTTCTCTCCGCACGATTGCGCCAGACGTCTCATCCATTTCGAGGAAGACAAGTACAAGCGGGTCTCACGGCCACTGTTCAGAGCCACAGAGTCCAACACCTGAGGGACAAGAGATCAATGTGGAAATCCCTGTAGAGGGCATACTGGGACGGCAACGTACCAAAGCAGACTAACACGAGGAATTCTGACATTCCTCAGAGACCAGACGCAGAATATTTCTTGAACGTATCACAGTGTCAAATTGACAAGCAGGGAGAGTCATCAGGCCTTGAAGAAATATATTTTATAGCGCTTCAATACCAACTTCGGCCTGCACAATGCTCAAAAATTTCTCAAGCAGTGAGTTCTACCGTCAATGCTGTCAGGAATGTCCCTGCATGCTTTCCGTCACACTGCTTCAGATGCTTTTTAACCGCTGCTTTTGTGTCATCTGGAAGCTTCTTTAGAGACGAAGCAAAGCTGACAACCTTTTCAACTTCTACCCAGTCAACTGTCTGTGACATTATGCCCTCAACGAACGCCTTCTCAAACGAAACAGGGAATCAAAGGACTTTGAGATCGAACTTTCTTACGACGTAAATCTGTAGCCTACTGGCGACGGTGACAAGACGACTATCAACGATGTACAAAACTTAAGTCAACATGCACATCTGATCATTTAGAACGAAAGGCAAGATTTTCATGTCGAAGGCGCAGTTGACACGTGTAGACAGCAAAGTTGCATGTCAGCTACAGGCAGCTGCTTCAAATTTGAAATCAAATTACTGTGAAATTGATTGGTGAGCAAATGGCTTCAAAGCTTACATGTGCTACACCATTTCTCATACTTTGTCACAAGGAAAGCAAGACAGCTGTGCCCACTATGCATGCTGTGCAAACAGTGTATGCGGATAATACAGCTGTGCATACCGTACTCTAGCCCCGGCTGGCGGGGGGCGGTATCATACTGAGCACCGTGCACACGGTTGATTGGGTCTTGTTTGGATCTGGCGAGTCCATCAAGGGGTAGGATTTTGGCAGCCTTCACTGCAGCTTGTCTGCAGACGCACCTTGCTTCTGGCAGGAAAAGCGTGTAATAAAAAAAAAAACCGTACTCTTTGACACCCACAAGAACATGCATGTATAATCACTGGACAATTGTTCCCCTATCCTCTTAGGGGCGCACATATGTATGCATACGGTATGCACATACGGTATGCATGTTGGGCATCATCTGTCATACGGTCGAGGAATGCAGAAGTACTAGAAATCAGCCGCAGTGCACTGCCACGCTGGCTACTAGCTATGCTATAGCATTGCGGAACAAAGTAATATAAGCAAAACGCCACGTAACACCTTGATCAGAGGCAGGACTGTACAATCCAACTGTATAAACTGCTACTATTTGACACCCACGAGACCAAGCATGGATAAACACTGGACAACTGGTCCCCCTATCCTGCTTGGGGCATACACATGTACATGCTGATCAGGATCTGTGATTCTGCAAGTGCTTGGCAGGTGTCCCAAGCCACAGCTTTGTCTGTGACTTGGAGGACCAAAACTTGGTTGCTGTGATGTATCTGACAACCCGGGAGACAGGAAGCGCTAGCCTAGTAGATGAGGTGCTGCTTCAGCAGGTCCACACTGTTCTGGATGTCTGCCAAGAAGGGGCGATTGGCGGCTGCTCGCGGTGTCAGAGAGGCCAGCGCAGAATCCAGTGCTTTCTGGACATACGCTGTTGATGCCTCGCTCTCAGTGCACTGCACACCAACACAACAGAACAATGTCAGGCCAGTGCCCCTAACTCCAAAGATGCCCCAGCTTCTGCAGAGAGCTGTCAGGCTATCACTGCAAAGGCGGATCTCAAACAGAAATCAGCAACTAAAAAATAGCAACTCAGCTGGCATGTAGCAACTGCCAGCGCGGCAGAGATCCCACCTGGTGCACGGTGATGAGCATGGAGACACAGCCGTTGACCAGGTCTGACAGCCATGCTGCTTCCGTGGGGTCGCCACTTGCCGGCGCCTTGTCAGCACCTGCAAATGCATGACCACATCAGGACCTTCCAGCACCAAAATTGCACAGCCGAAAGCCAGGCCACAAGCCACTTCATTCCAGTGCACAGGATGGGCATGTGGGCAGTGTGCACACCTGGGGCTATGGATTGCGGCTCGGCTTTGTCAGCCTGGGCTGCGGACCCGTCTGCGTTAGCGTGTTTTTCAGCGGCCAGCCTTCCGGCGTTCCAGGTGCCCTGGTTGAGCTCGGCTTGGTAGATCTGCACCAGCCGCCGCCCCTCCTTCCAGGCAGCCTGCCACGCAGCCTCCGCATTGGGATACCTCTGCTGCGCCACCCCGCCCTGGCCGCCTGCGATTCAACCCGATATTTTCTCAGGGATCCACAAAAATATCTCAGCGGACCCATGAAAACAAACCTAAGGTGGCATTACAAATCTTTGATGCTGGTGCTGGTGGTGTGAAATGGACATCCACAGGCAGCCACATAATAAAGTGGAAAGCAGGTCAGGTGGGAGGAATGCCAGGGTGCAAGGCGCCACCTTGTGAGGCGCCGGCTGCTTCGGCAGCGCGAGCGCGCAGAGGCGAGGTGGGCAGCATGAGGGAGGAGCCCGGCCGCTCGGTGGATCCTGTCCTGTTGAGCGCGGCCGCGACAGCCTCTGCGTGGGGATTGTTGCGTGCCTGCAGCTGGCCCAGCGAAGCCTCCAGCACCTCGTTCACCTGCAGCAGCAGATCAAGGAATCAGGAATCAAGGAATCATATGTCATGCTCCTCATGCAAGCCTGGTGACCGTGCTTAATAGGTTCTGCTAATAAAGTAAGGTATTATAAGGTTCCTGCAGGGACTTCCCGCACCGCAACCCCAATTCTGGTCCATTCTACAAGTGTTTTGCGGGGGTGACAAACCACACATGCTTTGTGTGCCACGCATCAACTCTGCGGGCAAGCAATGAAAGTTGATAGCGATACTCATGCAACAGGTCTCCCTCTGTCCTCCCAAAAAGAGCAGATAAGCCAAAAGTGCGATCAAAAAGTGCTAAAGCAGCGTGCCTGTTTGAGCTCCAGCACCACTTTGGCATAGGCGGCCTGGAATGCCTCTGTGTGCCTGCCAGAGCTGTCGACATGCATGCCTGTCTCCGCCTCGTCGTTCATGGTGCGCAGTTGCATCAGCAATGCCTCCTTGCGGTCCAGCACAGTGGACACCTGCAGCACCACATGACTCGCTCATCACTCACCCACAGCACCTCGTTCGGCCTGGCACTGTGACACCCTAGACGCGACGTGACAAGGAAGGTTGTAAAGAACATTCTTGCTGTGCCATCAGAGGGTGTACATATTTTAGGAGATGCGAAGATAGCAATGGCTCCGCCAAGCAACTATGTGGCGGATAATCTCGCAGGGCATTCTCGCAGTACCATGGGAGGGTATGTATGTTATTGGGTGAAGTGCGGGGAGCATCGACGAGCACTACCGTGGAGGATATTCCCGCAGCTCCACCGAAGGGTATGGATGATATTTGGAGAATAAGGGGGAGCAGTACCTCGACAAGGGCGCGCACGTCGGCCTCGGAGCGCAGCTGCTGCTGGGCGGCGGCGGCTGCCGCGGCGGCGCGGGCTTCCTGCTGGGCGCGGCCAGCCGCCGGGCCGCGCAGGCCGCCGCTGTCGCTGCGCCACACCTTTTGCGCCTTCTTCACAACAGGGCCCCCCGCCAGCGCACGCCGGCCGTTCAAAAGCATCGACGCCTGCACCACAGCACCATGCCTCACCCGATTGCATTCTGACTGCATTGACTCAGCAAGCATTTACACATCTTGCATGGCATGATACAATTGGTACCATTGGCACAGGAGGCCACAGACAGCCTCACAGAATCAACTGATAAAATATTTAGACACAGATGCACGCAAGAAAAGCATACCGTGGTGAGCTGGATGCTTGATGGCAGCGACTCGTGGGGATCGATGGGCATCACATCCACGTCCTTCACCAGCTCCACACCCAATTCGCGGCGATCAAATTGCACCCTGCATTCCCCCCAACACTTGCCACGTCAGCCACATGGCCAAATTCCTCCACAAACTTCAACACCATAGCAGGACAGGCTGGTAGATTACTGTGCGTGAGATTTCAGGCGCTAGGGAATGGGTGGGATGAAGCAGAAGTTTGATGCACCTATAGCAGTCTGGTGCGATGGTGAGGATGTCTCCGTCGTGCAGCTGGCGAGTGACAGGGTGGCGGGCAGTCACGCGCTGACTCACTGCCAGCTGGCGCGGGAACTCGGCAGGCACCTCAGTGTTGTAACCCACCTCCTGGTACTTGCGCCGTACCGACTCCCGGAACGCCTCCAGCCGCCCCCGTTCCTGCCAAAAGAAAATCCCAAATTATTTAAATTCAAGCCCGACAGATGCAGGGGAGGGACACATAGCACCCCTCCTTTGGTTGCTGTTTCGATAAAGATAGATAGATCGTGTACAACCTGAAGATGGTCATTGCTGGCATGAGACATAGACGTACCTCGCGCAGGAAGTTGAGAGACAGCCTCCGAGGGTTACCGAGCCCAGCTCGCAGCGCTGCCCACTCGGTCCTTGTCAGCTTTGTGCCATGTGGGATGCCCACATGCCGCAAGAATTCCTGCATTGCACGTGAAAATTTTTCAGCTTCCCAGCTCTGCTCCATGTCAAGACAGTATTTTAGTGTGTCAGAAGCACGAGCAAACAAATATGAGATCATGAGAGAAATGTACCGGCAGCTCAGTCTGCATGAACCATGCACGGTCCAGGCCGCTGTAGAAGAACTCTGCTGCCGCCCAACGCCGCGTGCGAGCATCAAGGCATCTGCGCAGCTTCAGCTCCGGCTCCCCAGGAGGCACCCCATTCTCCTCACCCTCCATGCCTGCAAGTGCATCCATATCAGCGCATTTGCCCAAGCCCAGACATGCCAGAGTAACACTCACATGCCAGAGAGGTGCAAATTAGTTAAGTACTCTAATTATTGTGATTGTTTTTTAAAGATAGTAAATTGCTTGCAAGATTCCTTCGCATGCAGCTCAAGTCTTTCTGACGGGATTTGTCTGCAGCACTCGTCCTCATCACTCTATTGGGAAGGATACTGAGGGTGGAGAAGATCACAGACCTGGGAAGCAGACACCAGGAAGGCCTCCTGGGGCGGCGGTGTGGCCAGGCAGACCCAGCATCAGGCCAGCATTGGTCCGGCGTCCAAACAGAGACTTGATGGGCGACATCATGGGAGGAATCTTCTCGGGGAGCGCCTTGCGGCGGCGCACCCGCGGCGTCGGATCCTGCAGGATAAATTATGGATGCCTCAGCTGCTGACATGCAGAATACATAAGAACATAAGCTGCTGACATGCAGATCACATTGAGAATGCATACCTCGGATCTCGTGTTTTGCTTAGACTGTGAATCTGCCAAGGCTTTGAAATGTGGAATTGAAAAGTGCCTGGAGGTCTTGTTGCAGGGCACCAATGGTTATGGCGGGATGAAGTTCACACACCTTTTTGCCCAGGCCATGCCAGAAATGGTCTGAAGCCGCCATGTCATCGTCTGCAGCATCCTTTGCAGCCCCACTCTCGTCAGCACTGGTCTTCGCTCCCTGGTTGCCGTTCTTGAACAGGTTGGACATCCTTCCGCTGCGCGACTTGTTGCTGGGCTTTCGGGGCGGCGGAGACTTGCTCTCCTCTGGCTCGGTGAAATCGCTGGATGAGTCCTCTGCGCGCGCTGCACAGCACGTTGAAGCAATCAGACGGCCATCAACAACGCAAGACAGATCACTGTTCAAGGCATGATGAGCATGTATCTCATCGAGTATCTCTTGAAGCACCCATAATTTGTCAGGCTGCCATCGATCCTGCACAATAGATCCCCAAACAGCGAGGCGTGATCAGCTCATTTCATTTCCCTTTGTAGCGTTCATGGCATGTCAGGCAGCAATGAAGGTGGGGCCATACCGCGTCGGCGCCAGGTGGCGCGGCCTCGGGTGGCGCGCTGCCCCCGGCCGAGCCGCTCCGGCTCTGGGGACCCTTCCGACTGGGGGCTCTCCTCCTCCCCCCTTTCCATGCTGGGCTCCTCCCTGCTGACCTCCTCCCTCCTGGCCTCCTCCCTCTTCTTCCTGGCAGACGCGGACGCCTCCGCGCGAGGCTTGCGCACGCTTGGCGGCGGCGGCGGCGGAGACTCCTGCAATTGATAACACGCAAGCATGCCTCAGCAGGTCCACGCATGCTCGGCTTGATATGCGCGCACAACACGGAAGCGCACACACGAGCCTGTAGTCAAAGAGCAACGGGCAAGCTTGTTGGCTGCTACAACAACATTGCATAACAAGGATACGCACGTCTGCTCGAGGGGGCGGTTTGCTGGCGCGCTTGGGCCGGTCGCGCAGAGCAGAGGACGGCTCTGCCGCCTGCGCGGCCAGGTCGTTGAGCTTGGACTCCAGCTCCCTGGCGGCCAGCTCCGGCAGCGGCGGCAGCGGCATATTGGCTGCCTCATTGGCCAGAGCGGCCAGAGAAAGGAGCGCATCCGCACCGTCTGCATCCCCGGCGTCCACCAGGCCCCTCCGCCGCGTCTCCCTGGGTGCATCGTCGTAGAATTGCAGCCGCGCCTGCGCAACCCCAACTTTCTCAGCCCAACTGCACACTGGCAGGAGGCCCAGGGGCACTTCCTGGAAGCCGTGGTGGCAATGTCAAAGGCAATGTCAAACGAGGGAGCTTGCATCCATGAGGGGAGCACCTGCACGCGTCTGCGCTTGGCCGAGGGCGCCTCCAAAGCAATAGCGGGGACCGCCCCGCGCTTGCCGCGGCCTCCCCAAGACGTGTGCGTGCTGACATCCACATCTTCCTCCTCAGCATCCCTCTTCTTCTGGGAGGGAGTCAGCACATCAGGGCTGCGCAACGACACCCCCTGTGCCTGCGAGCAACACCAGACACCACCTGAGACCCCATCGAAATGTGAATGCCCTCAATCTATTGTCCATATCCATCCGCATCGAAGCCAGGAGCAGCACGTGGGAGCGAAATGCAGAAGAGCGCCCAACTAAAAGCTTCTCGTCAGGACTGGGCCAGTACGATCTCTTGTATTCTTACCCGTCCGCCCGATCGCATGATGGAAGGGGCCGGCGCTCGGGGTGTACGCCGTGCGCGCGGAGGCGCATGCAGCCGCATGCTGGTGCCCCCCTCCGATGCCTCCCCCTCACCACCGCTCCCGCCAGCGCTGAGTGTCGCGCCACTCTCGTCCCCCTGCCAGCGCCACATGACATCAGGATACACTCCAATTCATCTGCACGCTGACTTTCCTCCGTCCAGTCATTCTCAAGTAGATCAGAGGCCACGGCAACTCAATGTATAGGGTTTGCTAAGGCGCACATTGGTGACCTGGTTGTGCATGTCCCGGATGAGGGCCAGGAACACCGTCTGGTTCTGCAGGTCCCTGGGCAAAGATAGATAGGTCTGGAAGCGGTGGTACAATGCTTCACAGGCTGCCGCATCCTTGCTGCTGACTGCCTTGGCCACCTGTGCAGCAGACCCTTGCATGTTCGAACAAATACTGACAGGTGGACATGGGCAGTGAGGGGCACAGCTTTGACATACAACAAAGAGCTCGCACCTTCTGCCAATTTGACGCGCTGGGTCCGTTGCACTTTCCAAAAGCAGAGAAGAAGCTCCTCCCCTCCTCTTGCGTCCAGAAGCCTGGGGTGCTGCCTCCCTGCCTTGCCTGCGGCAGAGCCAGATGTAGCCTGCTTCAGTAAACCACATGATGCCCCAGGCCGTGGCACAGTTTGCAACTTGACAATCATATCAATGGCTCAGTGTATTCTGGCAATTATCAAGTTGTCCAGCCACGGTCAGTCCACCCAATTTATGTATGGAAGGATCAAAGTGTCTGATCTACTGAAGAATCACCGAGTTGGACTCCTAGACATCTAATTTTGGTAAATTTCATTTTAAATCAACAATTTCTTTGACACTCCGGTGCAAAAATGTTTGACCAATATGAAAGTGGACATGTAGTACCTAAACAGCCCAGGACAGCTCCAACGATATCTTTGGACCCACCAAAAAGACTGGCCTCTCCCTCAGTGGCAGCACCTAAAACATGACTATGCAGACTTTGTAGTAAGACAATAATGTCTAGGTTGGCCATGGCGGAGGACACATTCTGGACCAGGCCAGGAAGGTCGTAACAGCCACGGCTGCATCCCCGGCCGCGTGCACACCTCCGTGCACGCGTTCTAACGCTTGCTTCTTCCCGACGGATAAATGCTTACAGAAGACGGTGCCATTATACGTCCAGGGTAAGCTGCCGGACTTGAGCGTGGCTGTGCCCCCTATCCTCTTCGGTCCTTCCTCTCTGTAGGTCTTCTCATACACAGACAGCCCAGCAACAACTGCTAGCAGATCGGCAGAAGCACCTGTAGACCTCGAGGCTGAGGCGTGGGGCTGTGCAGTTCGCTTGCGCTTGCGTACTTGCCCTCCTTCATCCGTGCACTTCAGAATGCTGATCTCTAGACGGGTATCCGCTCCCACGTCGGTCTCAGGCGCCCATAACAAAGGCTGCTGAGTCCAACATCAGCGCTCCAGCCGCCAAATCGCATATTTAGAGCTGTTGCACAAATATCGATGCGGGCTGGGTTCAGCAGTCAAGCTCTCGCCCACTCTCGAAAATTTGGAAGCGAACCCTAGAGGATTCATTTGAAACGAACCCTTTTAGAAACATCATCAACCCTGAAACCCTGATCTCGACTCCCAGGCCGAGAATTCACGGAGACCGACGTGCAGGGCGCGAGCATCCCGATTCATTTGCGCGCTTATCATGTATTTTTCATTCTAGTTGTACATGATTCAGGGCAACACTTGTGATATTATACTTACGGTAGCCCAGTACTAGCAGATTTACTATTGAGACGTCCACGACTGAGGAACTTTGTGGGCTAAGTGAAAAATTTGCAAGTCTCAAATCCAACAAGTCTGCGAGAAATTTACGTTATTTGGTTCCTAGTTGCTTTCTGCAACGAGCATGGACCTGACAGCCTCAACTTCTGGCAGAATTGCAGGTGAGGAACTTGTTTTCATGGACAAGTCTCCACTGGGAGGATCGTATTGTCAGCGTGCTCTACAGCTATATTCGAATCAATCGTCATGCTGAATTTCCTCCTTTGGTGCAGAATGCTCCCCTTTGCAGAGCTTCAAGAGGGGCAGACACCACAAGCAGGGCGCTTGTGGTGCCACTCATCAGAGAGGACGCGCTGTCATCAGCAATGCGTATCAGGTGCTTGCTTGCTTACACACATTAAGGATGGTGATCCGCCTTTGGTGGATGCAGTCTGCATCCCCCGGATTGTGATGAGATGCTCTATAAAGCTTACTGACAGCTGTATAGTGACAAGGGGATGATGCTTTCCTGATTGTGGGCGCGGGTACCACTCTGGGGTCACAGGAATTTGAGACATGACGCGCATTGCGGATGTATGCAGGCTGCAAGCTTGAAGAGCATGTCCAGCCAATACACAGACATCCGGAAGCAGCTGGAATCTGATGAGCAGCTCAAAATTCTCATGGCCGGCCTGCGCGGCAGCAATCTGAATGACAGCGACTACGCAGAGGAAGGCGTCACAATGAGCCTTGTAGAGGTGTGCGAAAAGCAGAGTTCCCAGCACATGCACATGTGCTTGTAAGAAGGGCATTCTAGCAAATGAGGTAAAAGTTGTGTAGCCAAAGCAGTACAATGAGAGCTGTCTGGGAGTGGCTTCCGAAAGGGGAATGTGACATTTGTGTCTGGACAACATTGCAGGTTGAGGTAGGGGATGATGCGGATGATTGTCTGCCGCTGGTGTACGATCCTGCAAAGATTGCTGAATTCTGGGCGAGGAGACCTGTCGCCGTAGCCACTCGCATCGTGCAGCTGCTGAGTATTGCCGGAGGCTTCCTCAGCGGCTTCCTCTGGGACCTAGCCAATGGGAAGCTGGCAGAGACAGAGGTGAGCTCATTTTGGCACAATTGGTCTGCATGCATGCATGTGTGCCATGCATAGCCGAGTCATTGTCAGTCAGCTGCGCCATGCTGGCATGACATCTCAATGACCAGACTGCATGGTTAGATTGGAGCAAGCAGATTCTATGGCCTTGGCAGGATGGAATGTGAAAGGGGCCTGCTGTGTCATGCAGGTGAAGCGCGCCATACAGCTGAGGAATATTGTCACATCACTGGGCCCTGCCTACATCAAGCTGGGACAGGCGCTGAGCATCAGGCCTGACATCCTGTCTCCAGCAGCGATGAACGAGCTCCAGAAGCTCTGCGACAAAGTGCCGTCTTACAACAATGACGACGCCATGCAAGTCATCTGCGATGAGCTTGGTGCCCCGTGGTATGAGGTACGCATCAGACAGGCATATTATAATCCATCTAATCGCCAGATTGACTGTGCTGCTAGGGATCAATACAACATAGCACAAAATATCACTTCCAAGCGTAAGTGCATGGCACGTGAGCTGTGGCATGTGTGCATATTCTCTTGAGGATCCTGGCATGATGGGGAATTCTGTGTGCAGGTGTATGCAGAGTTGTCACCGCGGCCCATAGCCGCTGCATCACTGGGGCAGGTGTACAAAGGGAAACTGAAGACCGGGGAGACAGTGGCTGTGAAAGTGCAGAGACCTGGAGTGCTGGAGACAGTATCCATCGATCTGTTTGTCATCAGGCGAGTCACATTTACCATTGCCATTGTGAGCATGGGCTTGTATCATTTATTCCAAGACCAGCATGGGTCTGAATTCTCCGGAACCCTCCAGTTTGTTAAAAATTCTCTAATTTGGCAAATCTTTTATTCGTGCTGCAGGCGCATTGGTGTGTTCCTGCGCCGCTTTCCAGAGATCAAGACGGATGTCCCGGCCTTGATTGACGAATGGGCCAGCAGATTTTTTGAGGAGCTGGACTATGTGAAGGAGGGCCAGAATGCCACCAGATTTGCCGAGTCAATACGGGAGGACTTGCCACAGGTAATGTTCAGAGGGTCATGCTAAACTTAAGAAAAGTGAGTATTAAGAGTCTCCTGCCAATCAGATGATCAGCTTTGATCTCTGCATGGTGGCTTTGCTGGGCGTTTTTTGTCCAGAAAGGTTGAGGCACTCATGATCAAAGGTCTCTGCATGCACATCATCTCAACGTGTGGTCCTTTCTACAGGTGGTGGTGCCACGGACATACACAGAGTACACACGAAGGAGGGTGCTGACATCGCAGTGGATCGACGGGGAGAAGCTGTCCCAGAGCAAGGCAGATGACGTGGCCAGCCTGGTGAATGTGGGCGTGGTCTGCTACCTCAAGCAGCTCCTGGACACTGGCTTCTTCATGGCAGACCCACACCCAGGTGCAATATCTCTTGCATGGGCTCCTTTGATGGTGATCTTGATTTACATTGCCTTGGCAGAGGCCAGTGTGATAGTGGGTTCATGTGTGGGTTCATGTGCAAGCCATAAGAGTCACTATTGCATTTCGCAGGAAATCTCATTCGGACTCCAGATGCACGCCTCGCCATCCTGGATTTTGGGCTCATGACCTACATCGATGACAACATCAAATATGGGATGATTGAGGTGCGCCTTTGCCCACTACGGGCTTTAAATTAGTGCATGCAGCGTGTGCTGTGCTTCCTTGTTTTTTGCAATTTTTTAAAATGTGGGAATGGCTGTGCAGGCAATCTCTCACCTCATACACAGGGACTATGAGGCCATTGTCCAGGACTTTGTGACTCTGGATTTTATCCCCAAAGGTAAGCAGTGCTTTTGGACCCCCTCATGCATGCAGTCTACTTGGTGGCCCAACTGCAACAGGAGTCCTGATCTGACTCCATTCTGCATGTGTCACAGGCACAGATCTCTCGCCCATTCTGCCGGTGCTGGCAAAGGTGTTTGACCAGGCGCTCGAAGGCGGAGGAGCGAAAAACATTAACTTTCAAGAATTAGCGGCGGATCTTGCACAAATCACATTTGACTACCCATTCAGGCATGCCACTTGCAAACCCTGGCAATAACACATGCAGCTGTCTGCTTCACATCCCACACATGCGGTGCCTTGTCATGCCTTGCATAATGTCTCATGCTTTTCTAGATAATGTGGTCTCACACATGCGCTCTGCTGACTACAGGATTCCGCCTTATTTTGCTCTCATCATCCGTGCCATCTCAGTGCTCGAGGGAGTGGCCCTCGTGGCCAACCCAGATTTTGCCATTGTCGACGAGGTGCGCAGTTGTATGCCGAGATCCACCTTTGCTGATTGCATGCAGATTATTGCAGGGGTTGCTCAGGCCTTGTGTGGCTTGACAGGCATACCCCTATGTTGCCAAGAAACTGCTCACGGACCAGAGCCCCAGGCTGCAGGCAGCCCTCCAATACATGGTGAGTTTCTTATCCTTCAGTGTCCCTTGCAGCAGGCAGTGGATGCAATCTTGCCCTCATACCTTCACAATGACGGGCAGAATTGTGCTTGCTGGACTCTACTCCATGCTCATGCATTCTTTTGGGAGGATCGGGCTGTACTATATTTGAGCTGCTGCAATGCAGATTTACGGCAAGGAGAACAAGTTCAATGCAGCGCGGCTGATTGACCTGTTGGGCGCGTACGAGACCTTCCGGGAGGCGTCTCAGTCTGCACGGGGCTCCCTGGACGCAGAAAGTTTCCCAGGCAGTCTGCCTGAGGCCAGCAGCAGCACTGCCAGCCCTGCTCCTACCAATGGCGCCAGCAGCCATGGCAGCTACAGCCCCATGTCCGCAGCATGGCCCAGGGTGCGCCCCACTTGCTGCCCACACTGACTGTTTCTTGCCATGCAACCCATGCATGCATCAGAAAGTACTGCAAAAATCCCTTTGAGGCGACACGCTCGCCTTGCTTCAGTCACTGTGCAAGCAGAGGCATCAATTATAGCAGCTCCTTTGTGCATGTGCAGAGTAATGATGGAGCAGAGTTGCAGCCAGCATCACGCACGTTTCCCCTGCCGGGAGGCTGGCCCATGCCGGCACCAGGCCTGCTGCCCGCGCCTGCTCTGGGGTTGCTGTCCAGCGCAGTGACGCTGCCGGGCCTCCTTCTTGGCAGCTTCCTGGAAGCCAATCAGTTCCCGGACCTGGCCAGCCTGGCCAGATCCTCTGCAGTGACAGACACCCCGAGCACCAGCGGTGTGGCACTGGCAGCCACAGGTGAGCTCCTTCGACTTGCTCACTTGATGGCCAGATCTGGTTGACTTGTGCTGTAGACGCCCGGTACTTTCCTGCCCTTCACTTCTATTATCTTGATGAATCAAGGGGTATTGTGTTCAACTAAATCAGGGGGTTAGGAACGCATCTCAGGAGATTAGACATAATACCCACTGATGGATCGAGGCCCTCGATTCGAGGGGGATATTCTCTGCATTTGAATTTCAGATGCATGAGCAGATGTTTGGGAGGCCTTGCTGGCATTGTGTCAAAATGTTGAGGGATGGTGCATGCACTGCCAGGCTCGACGGGGGCGCGGGAGGCGCTGAAGCTGCTGCTGTCGCCGGAGGGCAAGTTCTTCCGCGAGTTCATCACGAATGAGGTGGTGCTCAGCATCGACGCCATGTCGCGGACGCAGCTGGTCTCTCTGGTGGAGCGCCTCGGCCTCTCCGGCATCCGCCTTCCCGTCCTGCTGCCCGGGGCAGCCAACAGCTGGTACGCCACCTCACACTCATTGCCATCCTGTCTATTCTATAGTCTAAAGTGATGAGATCAAGGGGTTGCCTGGAGCCGGCACACCACTGCACACTCACTGCCATCTTGTCTGTTGTATAGGCAAATGTGATGAGATCAAGGGGGTTGCTTGGTATCTGGCGTACTTTCTGAGCAGCACCAGACACTTAGCCTGTTGATGTTGAGGCTGTGCATTTGATAAGAGCAGTTTGCACCATGTTGAGCTGACTGGGCGTGTCATTTCACATGCCATGGTGCATAATCTGCCCTGCAAATTACTTCCTTCCATCTAGGTGCTGCATGCCTGCCAAGCAGGGGGAGCATCACAAAAGAACCCACAATGGGCTTTGTATGTTTCACAGGGTGCCTCTCAGCCCGCATTTGACAGAGGAGGACAGGCGCGCGGTGGACAATGTGGCCATTGTTGTGGAGTTTCTGGTGGGCTCCAGGACAGACAGCTCTGAGACGATGCAGCAGGTTGCACCTCTGCTGCCGGAGGTTGCTGCTCAGATGCTGCCAGGGATCATCAGCCGTCTGACCTCCCGAATCGCAGCGCGGACTTTGCGCGAGTTGTATATGTTGCCCTCTTGAGCAGGGTCGAGTTCTACTGTGCATGGATGTGGTTGAGTATTCCTTTGGTGAGCCTAGTTTGAAACTGCCTCTGATCATTATTATTATTCTTTACAGCATCTTTGACCAATCAAATTATCTCTACAAGAGTGTTTCAGCATTGAAAATGATGGCAAGCTGGAAGGCTGTCATACTTGTCCAGTTGTCGCTTCTTCTCAAGATCTGGGCAATCAAGACGAAGCCGTACTGATGTTAACATTGACAGTAGGAGTACATTTTAAGATAGAGCATCTCACGTATATCAAGAAGCATGATTACATTGGGAGGGCTGCGCTCTTCAGCCTGGAATTGCAAATAAACATGCGTTTGCTCTGATAGTAATCAGACTTGTCACAATCAGAGCTCTGTGTAATTCAACTAGCGAGATATAATTTGACCTAGAAAATAAAAGCGCATTGGCTGCACAAACATAATTCTGCAAAATCAGGACCAGCACACAGCGCTGAGGAGCATTGCACCCTCGTCAAAATTCTCAACAGCAAATGCAGAAATGCAGTATTTTGCATGTGTTGCTGGCTATCAATTTCGTAGCACGAGCAGTGCTCAATCGTCAGGCTGGGAGCTCTGGCAGTTCCTGGGGCATCTGCATCCCGAGCCTTGCAATCGCCTTCTCAAAGTCCTCCGGCAGGGGAGCCTGGAGGTCCAACGGCAGGCCTGTGCGCGGATGAGTCACCCGCAGCCGGACTGCATGCAGCAGCTGCCGAGGAGTCCAGGTCACCTTCAGGCCGTAAATCTCATCGCCTGCAATTGGGTGGCCTGCATGCGCGAGATGGACACGAATCTGATGTGTCCTCCCCGTCCGGGGTGCGCAGCACAGAAGGCTGGCCTTCCTGTTGGAGAGAAAATGCTCGCTTTAGAGATCTAGCACAATGTCTAGCATGCGTGGCATCCAGATGGCGGTTACTGCTGGAGCCATCAGAACATTTGACATATGCATGCTTATCAGAACCTTCATAGCCAGGAGAAAGTCCCCACCTGGTCTCCAGGCTGGATATGTCTGGCACCAGCTCTGAAGGAGCAACTTCGCTGGTGAAGTCAACCTTGCTCTTATCCAGCACCCAAAAGTGTGTCCTGGAAGGCAGGCCATCTTCACAGACCCTCCTTGCCACCCTGTCATAGAACCAACACATCAGGACAACCTGCACAACTCATTGAGACAGCTTGTAGTCATAATTTCTGCGATTAGGTCTGCTTTCTAGCTCAGGCGAAGCAACAGCTGCATGATTTCTGGGGCGCACTTGAGTGAGGGGTGCATGCCAATGGGCCCGTCCTCAACAAAGCTGGACTGGCTGGGAATTCCCAGGCTCAGCGCCAGATACTGCTTCTGCGCTTGTTGGTTCCTGAACTGGTCATGCATGGTCGCCACAATGTCGGGTGACTTGGCAAAGAGCACCACACCGCTTGTATTCATATCCAGCCGATGCAGAGGATGAGGTGGTTTTCCTGCAGATGCCATCACATATCCCACTTTAGCACACCATCACCGATGTGGGGATTATGTTGAGCACAGGCAGTCATCGAAATGTGCTGTCCCTTACCTAGGTAGTTGAGAACTCTGTTGACCAGGCTACCACCCTGCAAAGGCAAACGAAAGTGTGAAGCAGCCCATGCAAATGTTTTCTGGCTCCCCTGATTGCTTGACGGGCTGAGATAGAGATCTACCTGCCATCTGTGCTTCGGAGCAGTGACCAGGAAGGGAGGCTTGCTGACTGCGAGCAGGTCATCATCTTCATAGATGACCTGCATGCGTGAGGGGTTGAAGTCACCATATAAGGAAGCAGACACATACATTGCCAAAGCAAGCAAGCATGCATGCATTCCCACAAGGAGTGCACTTACTGTGATGGGTTCGTCGTCAGCTACAAGCGGGATGGCGCGTAGGGCTCGATGCAGCATCAGCTTAATGCGTGCCTCTGGCAGCTCCATCAGCTCTGCCACTGCCGCAGTGTCACGGCGCATGGGATTGCCCTCTTCATCCACCCCTTTGAATGTCAGCTGCATCTGCATGACCATCAACAGCACTTCCTTACAGCTGTGGAATTTGGATCAGATGCGTTGTTTGCCACTGTAGTAACCAGAGCGAGCAAGTCTCCCATTGCGCAAAACAGGGAATTTCCCGGGTCTGGGACGGCTCTGCATGAAGCCAGAGATGAGTGCTTACGCATTGTTTTCTCAGGAGCTCTTCCTCTGAAAGCGCCTGCTTGAGGGCTTCTTTGATGGTCTCTGCTTCCACGTCGGCCTGCTCCAGGCATTCATTGCGCAGCTGCTCCTTGCCCCCCAGGAGGTCTGGGCAGCACCGCTGCAGGTGCCGAGAGTACACAGGCCACTTGAGGGCCATCTGATTGCATGCAGGGCAGAAGAAGCCATCTTGCTGCCTCGCCGCATCAATTTTTCTTTTCTTCCCCATCCTGAGCTCAAGGAGTTCTGACTGCGTTCGTGTTGCTGTGGAGGCCTTTGCGGCTCGAGCCAAACAGCCCAAAGCCTTATTGCATATCACAAACTGCCTATGTAATCCTAACCTTAGCATACCAACATTTTCTTCAACTTCCTAATTGCGCAGGGCAAAGACTCTGCGATATTACCAGAACTTTGTAACTATGCCTGACACGATGTGTGAAGGCTTGCAACTAGAGGGCATTAACCTGATCACACATCATGTGCGGTGTACTGATTTCTTAAATAATTATTGAGATCCTCGAATCACTCCACCGTCTTTGTTCGCTTGTCTTCACCTGGTACAACTGCTGATGGCCTAGTGCATATGCTGTCAAGTTAAGATCGATGCCTCCTACGAGTCCTGCAACTAGTGAGAAAGCCTTCTGAACAATTATATCAATTGTAGAGCTAGCTGAAAAGGGTCTTCATCAAATTCAATGAGCTGTCTCCCAATGCAAGCCCATCATGCGGCAGCAGGCCACGGCCAAAACTGGCGTGCATGTCTGACCTGGGTGTCATGCAGTCGTCCTCTCCACTTGTTCCAAAAGGAAGGTCGAGCTCACAAAAAGGATCTTTGCGTTGTTCGGGGGGCCACTCAGGGTAAGATTGCGGGTTGACAGGAGGCCGATGTCTTGATCTCAACAGTTTCGCTCCGACCCGGAACCTCAGGCGGCTCCACTAAGTGGAGTCCACTTTGCTTCAGCTTAAGAGAACCGGTGAAGTACTGGATCTGATCTCACCGTGATTGTTCACATTGTTAGCGGCTACAGCGTCGAGCAACGAGGCAAGATAGCGCAGCCCGTTGCGAGAGCCGTCACAGAAAGACCTTATGCTCAGCACTTGAAGTAAGCAGAGTTGTTTCACTGGGATAGATCAGCAGCATGGAAAACCGAGCTGCTTTTCTTTGTTGGCTGCTCCTTCTCTCGGTCCTGAATGCAGGAGATCTGCAAGCTCTGAACGTGAACTTGCCGGTCCCGTCCCGTCCTTTTGTAACGAAGACAGGGACTGATGGCAGCACGAAAGCAACCATTGTCATCTTTTACAAGGTGAGTTCTCCCAGTCCCTAGCTTGCCCTGTTTGACAATCTGCATGCAAGCAGAGCACCGCCTTGCATCCAAGCTTGCACTTAAGTCTCGTGATCAGCCCCTCTGTACGGCACACAGAATGCAAGCATACTGGTTTCGTGTGTCTCCAGGAACCAGACAATGGGCAGCTGCTCCTTCACATATGTGCCAGGAACGGCACAAAGTCAGCATGGGCTGCCCAGCATTTGCCGGCATACTGCGTGTTTCCTCCAGGTAAGCTTTTGCAAGACTGGTGTGCGCTTTGCAGAGCCTGTCTGTGCTCATCATGAGCAGCTCATGAGATGTGTGCACCATGCAGGGACATGCAGGCGTGTCTACACCACTGCAGTCATCGGTGAGAAAAGAGAAGCCCACATAAAATGCATGTGGGCTTGGCATGGCTGGTGTCTTGTCCAGATGTGACAAGATAGCGGTCTTGCAGGCACTGCTGGAGTTTTCACATTTAAGCAAATGGCCATTCTAGCAGAGTGCATGCCAGGGGGGATAAAATACCAGGAGACAGATAGCAAGGTGAGCTCCTTGCAATCGCACGCGCCAATGCAGTGGGCATGGCCTGCGTCAGAAAGTCCATGCATGCACATCTTGCAAGTAATGCAGGTCCTAGTAGACACTGACATTGTTTCTTGGCAGGTCCATATCCCATCAATCCGCCTTGATAAATCCACAGGAGGCACTGATCAGGACTCAGGATCGGATCCTGGCTCATTGGCAGTGGCTACTGCTATGGCAGGTTGGAATGCCCTCCACGCTTGCCAGCAATGTGAACCCAACATGCATGACATTCCATCACCCTGCCTCATGCATGCACAGATGATGCTGGGCTGTTATTTCTACCTGCCTTTTGTAGCATGCAGGAATGGGATGCCAGCCATCACGCACTCACAAGGTGGTACCTGAGTCTGTGTCTCATGCCATGCAACTGCTGTGGCAGATGGGAAGAGGAGGTCGGTGCTGCAGCAACCCGACATGTCCTTGTCCAGTGGCCTGAACACAGCCACCCTCAGGTCTCCCGCTGGCACCACTGCCATGCCCTCAGCTGGACTCGCCCCCCCTCTGCCCACTTCCATCGGCTTGACGCCCCCGGCTCCCTTGGGCGGCGGCCCTGCCTCAGGATCTAGCAGCGTCCTGCTGCCGCCATCACTGCCATCGGCGTCTGCTTCCGGAGCGGACAGCAGCCCTCGCATAGGCCTGGGCCAGGAGGAGTTCAGGAGCGCTGCCACGTGGCAGAACGTCCTGAGCAACCCCAGCAGCAACGCGACCACTTCGGTGGTCCGCGAGTATGGAGGAAAGCGTCGTCTGGCTAGCATGCATGGCAAGCATCTGGGGCTCATGGGGGGAAGGGGAATCCATGGGGGCTCTCTGTTCTGAACACTGGTGCATGCTGCTGTGAGACAAGACTTCTGTTCTGATTGCACTGTACAGCATTCAGCAAGCATTCCCTGTGATGTTGATCCATCAGTGTTGCCATGCTCAATCATTCATCATCACATCTGGAAAATTGTGAGTGGGTGCTGTGCAGTTAAGATCGGAGCATAGCGCTGACAGAAATGTATGTGCTGCAGAGAGTATTGGCACAGACAGCTCACATCCCAGCGCCGACATGTCTCTCTTTAACAGCGGCGAGAAGGACAGTGGAAACGCGGGCATCCACGTGCAGCGGCTGCCGTGAGTCTCGGCGACCCACATCTGTACTGACATGTAAAATCATGCATTCTGCCATTGCATGTGGATTTACAAGGACCTCGTTGAGTACCTTCTGCATGCAGGCCAAATGGGGTGCTATGGAATTTGGACCGCATTGACCAGCGCCATCTCCCTCTGGACCGTCAGTACAGGTGCCTTAGCAAAAATTGCATTCCTTAACAGTCCATGCAGAATGATGCATGTCATCAAATATAGGAGCATGTGATCCGTGGACTATGCTCTATGGCACCACCACATGTGGCTCATGAGGTGGCTTGCAGGTATGGCACATTGAGCTCGAGCGGCACAGGGAGAGGCGTCACTGTGTACGTGGTGGACTCTGGGGTGCGCCTGTCGCACCAGGAATTTGTCAGTGAGCTCACTGGCCAGCGGCGCGCAACATTTGGGTGAAGCTCTGCCCCTCCTTCTCAAGCCACACTCTCACCTTACAGCAATTTCATGACATGCATGTCGTTGTCCTGTGAGATACAGGTGTGTATGTCATGCATGCACATGCATGGTTTCTTTGGAGTGCAGGATCGACTATGTGGGCAACTTCACTCAGGACTCTCCGAGTCACGACTGCGATGGGCATGGAACCCATGTTGCTGCCACTGCTGTGGGAAGAAATGTTGGCGTTGCAAAAGAAGCCAATGTTGTGGCCGTGCGAGTGCTCGACTGCGAGGTATGCACTCGCCTTTGCTGCTCAGTTTTCAAGCTGCACTGAAAGGAACTCTCACAATCAAACCAGAAATGCCCTCCATGCATTACTGTACCATGCAGGGCACTGGGACTATCAGCGACCTTGTTGCAGGCCTGGACTGGGTTGGCCGTGTAGCAAAGCCTCCAGGTACCACACATACCCATTGCAAACCCCTTCATGACAGCCATTGAAAACCTCAACGTGAAGGGAGTCCCATGTGATGTCAAACACTTGTCTTCTGTCCAATGTCCCATTCCTGTGAATTTGCAGTGCTGCCACCATGATGCATACCCCAGTGTGCACTTGTTGTGGTGCAGCCGTTGCGACGCTCTCACTGGGAGTGCCAGTCGGTGAGTGGTCGCGCTCTCTGGAGGAGGCTGCCAGGAGCCTGATCCGCCAGTACAACATCTCAGTCGTGGTGGCTTCTGGCAACAGTGATGTGGACTCCTGCTATATTGCGCCAGGTGCTTCCTCTCTATAATCTCCTCTGCTGGACAATTGATGCTTTTGTCATTTTGCCAATCTCTGACTTATCAATTGTGCGTCTGCTGTGCAGCGGATGTTGGAGAAACAATCAGCGTCGCCGGTTCAGATCTGGGAACGAAGTTCAATACGACCAGCTTTGGCGATGTTGAAGGGTTCTACAGTTACAGCAACACAGGCAGCTGCGTGGACGTTTTGGCACCAGGGGTAGGCTGCTCTCTCTGCCTCGTAATGCAGTGCTTTCAGCAGCTTTGTGAAGCAGGCATGCTCCTTGTAAACATCGACTGCCGTTGCAAGCTGAGTGTGCATGTGGATTTTGCAGGTGGATGTGTACTCAGCTTGCGGTGGTTCCTTCCGGTGAGCTCACTTTTCTCGTGATGCAAACTGCTGTTCAATGCAGATCATTGGCTGGCTTGCAAGAGACCTGCAGGTCTGTGAGAGCTGCCTTGGTAGTTGCCTGTTAATTGGGATTGCATCCTTGTCGACTCACATGGTGTTGAAGGTGAGGTAGTAAGTGAGCGTGCAACTGTCATTTGACCAGGTGTGCGCAAGTCAATGACAGCTCCTACACTTGGGGCAGTGGCACATCGATGGCAGCCCCACATGTGGCTGGCGTGGCGGCCATCTACCTGCAGGACCACCCGCAGGCCCAGCCAGCAGAGGTGCGAGCTGCCTTGGAAATCTGCTCACAGAATTCCCTCAGGCCGCCCACCCTAGAGGATTGCCAGAGAAAATGGGCCCCTCATTGTCATGGCCTGCCCAAATTTGGATTGAGCTGCACAAAATGTGGCTAGGGAGCTCAGAACAGCAGCAATTTACACATAGATGAACAGCAGAGACTAAGAAATGTTCAAGCTAGTCTATATCCAGACCACTCTAGTTCATTGCTGGCACACGGGCTTGCATGGCGCCGAAATGCTGCTGGTTAGCCATCTGCTGTGAGCAGTTGCCACTGTGGTCAGGGGGATCTTGGGTGATGCCATGCACAAATGAGTGATCACCTGCCTAGAATATGTGCATCAGACAGGGGTTCAGTAGTAAATGTGCTGGGTGGGTGTGCAGGTGAAGAGCGTGCTGATAGCCGCGGCCACAAAAGCCACTCTGAATCTGTCGGGGTCGCGGCCTGGGACGCCAAACCGGCTGCTGTATTCCAACCTGCAAGGCAATGACTTCGTGACTGCCTCCAGCGGGCCCCCCACGCAAAACACCACATCCAATTACAATGGCCTTGGTTCAGTGGCGCCCTAGGGGTGCAGTGCCTGTCAGTATGGGCACTGCATGTTCAAGATGCCACTGAGTAGCAACATTGTGCAGTATAGCAAGGCAGCGACTATCTTATAAGGAATATGCAAACATCAATAATTATTACTCTTCTTTGCAGGCCGGTGCAGAGTTGTGTACATGTATCTACCTAGAATCTGCCATCATATTGAATTGTCGAGTCTGTTCTTGGACAGTTGCACGCATAAGATATTGTCGCGGGGAATCTGCAAGGGGAACTGACAATGGGCATGGTTATTTTATAGACTTGCGGGCCTTATGAAGTGATAGTTGTCATGGAGAGGATCGTGGGAGGCGAGCGCCCAGCATACACCAGAGATTCTGTTACTGCTTCTATTTCTTTCGAAAGCGGCCATTATCTCTGGGGCCAGCAGGACTGGGAACCACCACCGTAATGGGTTTGATGCATTTAATGGGGTTGCTGCAGACACTCCGGATACCTTTGAAACTCAGCGCATGCATAGAACATCATTTTGTTATACTTCACACAAGGGAACTGAGGGGCATTTGTGAATGGATTTAGAAGGCCCTGTTTGATATCATGCAATATATACTGTAGTTGCTCACAAGATTGCTGGCCTGAGCCAAATGTCAAAAGAGTGCCTGCATCTCTGCTTCACCTGTAATAAGATCGTTCACAGAAATTTTGCTCCCTGAACTCAACTAGCGGGCAAGTCTTGTTCTAATACAACAGACAAGAAACAAGAGAGACAGTTCAGGCAGCTCATATATGTATATACAAAGTGCAAGATAAATTGCAAGCAGTACCGGTAAAACACAAAGCAATTGAAGAACTGGATTCAGAGGACAAAGCTGGCATCCGTGGTGGCCTGTCCCAGGATGCGGGCATTGTCCAAGTCATCTCGCTGCACCTGCAGCACAACCAGCAGCACACCTTCAGCTTGCTCATCTTCATATGAAGGATCTCTGCACACATTCAATGTTGTACTTGCTGAGTAGAGCACGTACCAGCAGCCCTTTGCCCTCCCTGTTGGCCAGGTCTTGTGGTAGCGCCACGTGCCTCTGAACCAGCGCCCCTCCAAATGCTGTCCGCTGACCGCGCTCGTACCTGCACAGGAGCAACCAAGGCTGCCTAAGTATCTGCTGCTGCAACTCTCAGGATCGTGGTTGCTCTGAGATTGCTAGAACGGGGTTCCTGCTAGAACGGCATGTGCAGGAAGCAGAGGAAGCAAACAATAGCTGAGCACACCGTATGTTGCCATAGTTCTCCACGTTGAACACAAAGCCCACACGCGGCTTGCGGCTGCGCAGATCATAGCCTGCCGAGGCTGCAAAGGTGAAGCTGGGCTGCCACCATGCTTTGAAGGCCAGGGACGCCACTGCTGCATCGGTCCCCACCCTCCCCTTCACCAGTACATTCTTGTTCACCTGCACGCACATCCAACACCCTCAGCACGCAATCATCCTTGCGCTAAAAAACCCAACCACCACATGCTTTCCTGCAAAGAGCAGATTTTACAGCGGGGCATTTGCAGAATCTGATTGCAGTACAATGGAAAAATAAAGGAGCGAGGAGATCACCTGCCAGGCTGCGCCTAGGCGCAGGTTGGGGTTTGCACTGCTGAGATCCTTGGCCCTGGTGTCGATATTACTCGTATTTACCCGCTTGTGTCCTTTTGCGATGTTGGTCACCACCTGCATGCACACCGCCCCTCAAAAGAACTCACATGCAAACATTGCTTTTAAGAGATCAGGCAGGTCTGCCTGAAGAGGACCTATAGGAAGGTGACGGAGCTTGCCTGCAGCCCAATGTCGAGGTAGTTTGTGATGCCGACCACCTCCTCATCTTCCAAGGGGTTCTTGCACAGCCGCTGCACGGCCATGTGGTGCAGGAAGGACAGGATCAGCCGCTTCTGCTCCTGCACCTCTATCGCCGCTGTGAATTGCCCTCGCCCTGCCCACACCACACATGTGTGGGCCATTGAAAATCACCCATCAAAAATCTCTCAAAAGATGCGAGCGCTATGCATGAGGCTATGGCTTGGATCTCAGTAAGTGTTGTTGAGCAGATTGTGCGCTTTTGGACGATTACAGCACTCCAATTGAACCTTCTCTTTGATGTGATGGACATGTGGGAAGGAAACTCTGGGGAATGCAAAGGAGGAGGGAGGTGTGGTGCGCACCCACGGCGCTGCCTGCAGGGGAGTAGGAGAAAGCAAAGCTGCTGGCGGACTGCGCGTCTCTCAGCGCCTGCTGCGGCCGCTTCGTCAACAGGTCCTCCAGGTGCGGCGCCTTGAGCTGCACGCCTGCTGTCAGCGGCCCCTCCCGCGCAACCTGAGTAGAAATTCTGGTTTATTTCATTGCTCCTCCCCTGTCAAAGCTTAGACAATGCAGACTCTCTGCAACTTTAGCCACTAGCCTGGAGCAGCAGATGGCAGGTGGACAGCCCAACCTGTGAAGCTTGCACCAGGGCATTCGCGACTTTTGGCGCGCAGAGAACGGGGACATGCAGGCGTTGTACTGATATACAGTCATTAGTGTATCGCTTGCACGTAGAAAGGATATGATAGATAGGCATAATCACGCCCTTGCTGCACAGAAGATGATTCTGAGAGAGGACGCACAGCCCAGATCTGGTTGACAGACTCGGAGAATGGGTTGGTCACGATCCCCAGGGACACTTTGGAGGTGCTGTAGCGCAGCCCCAGGCTGGCATCAGGCGAAGCATCCAGCTCCTCTGTCACCACTGGCAGAATGCCAAACAGGCCCAGGCCGGTGCGGGGATCGTGGTAACAGCCGCGCACTCGCGCTGTCCCCTCTCCCTGCCAGCGTGCCGAGAGACCTCAGCACCATCTGAGGTTCTCCTGGCTTGATGATCACAAGAACACATATGCGAGGTGGATGGTGAGAATGGAATTGGGGAGTGCGAGGGATCGCTACCTGCGTGGACACCTTGATGTCGATGAAGTTTGATGGGTGGGTCGGTGTTGTCTGGAACCTCACATTCGCTGAGCCTGTCAGCATGCCCACACAATGGCGTCATGGCGCGTCTGAGATATGCATGAAATGCACAGCTTGACAACTCCGAGCTGCGTAGTCTTGTGAATCAAAGCTGGGGTAAGGCAGCGCACCAAAATGATTGCTCCCCAGCTCCACATGCTTCAGGGAGTCCCCCACCTTCGTGGATGCAGTCAGCCGTGCAGTGAGACTGATGCGAGGGTCTTCTGGGGGTGAGAAATGCAGCAGGGACTTAATTCCACAGGGCAAATAGTCATTGAACAGCCATCTGAGATTCGGTTTGCAGAACAGAAAATCGTATGAGCTTTTCGCGAGGCGAGAGCGTCCCTTGTGGTCACGCTCAAATAGTGGAGGGACTAAGACGACTTCATTGTGATCGATCTTTTCTGGGGCCAACAAAGAGTACACCACTCCCATGATCCCAGGTGTGTGCCAGTGTTCCGACTCCCAGTCTTGTGCCCAAGGCCACACAGACCACAGCTTTACATCAATCGATTTTGGAGAGAGGCATGATCAGGATACATGATGATCATGCAGGGAATGATGCACCTGAGGCATCCAGCTTCCGATTGAGCCAGGAAGCTTCCATCCACCTTCCCAATAAATGTTCAACCAAGCACGCGACAGAACTGGGATTACAACCCAGAATCAGATCTCTGTGACCTTTTAACGTGACTAATCGCTCCTGGGACGTCTTGCAGGACCGTAGGCTGTCCTGTATCAAACCGACAACGTCGATCCACAGCACTATAGCTGCAGTCACTGTGGGGGATCTGAGGCTACCTTAATTCTGCAATCAACTCACTCTAATAAAGGTACAAATTTTGTGAGCCTGCATCGTTGACTTTCTGCAGGAGCAATGATGTTGACACAGAACTTTTGTCCCACGATGGAAAAGTTGTCTTCCACAGAAGTTGCAATCAATCGACTATGCACATATCTGATGCAGGACCCTGCTGTACAAGGTACGATTTCACGATCCCAGGGCTACCCGTGACCAGCAGCTGCCAACCACAGGGCGTCATAATAGACAAGCGACCAAAGATGTCAAAAGAGCAGGAGAGTATGGCGCATGTAAGAGGGACGGAGCAGGCCTGATCCAATCAGGTGTGCAATCTTTGTCCACCTTGCACACCTATTTTTAGAGCCATGTCAAAGAAAGAAATATCTGAGAGATACAGCATCCATTCAAAATGAATGCCTTTGCAGGGCCTGAGATGTCAAAGGACTTCCTAACCGTCAGGAAGTCTCTTGAGGATCATTTGCTGGATTTCTATGGAGAATTGCTTCCTCCAGCAAAGCCACTGCGCGGCCTGGGGACGGCTGTAACAAAAGGTTTATATATGTGCCTTTGTCAAACAAGCTTTTTTTTCGTAACGCCAAGGTCTAGACTGATCCACTCTGATTGCATGCAGACTCGCCCGCAGAGTCCTTTGAGATTGCATAATCACCAGGATCCAAGGCAGCCAAGCAGGCTAACACAGCTCAGGCTCCTATATACGAAGGTTGCCACAAGCAAGGTGAGCTTGCATGCTTCTTTGCAAATGCTCCTTTCAGCATGATCTCGCACTTTGCCTTAGCTGGACGCTCTGACTTTGTTGGTTCCTTGACAGAGTCGTCAGAAGGATCTCACCCGGCAGAAGAGGAGCGGGAAACCATAGAGGAAGAATGGGGCTTGATTTCGCAAATGTCTGTCGAAGGAGTTACAGGCTGTAATCACCTTTGTCATGCCGTGCTTGAGCTGGCTCGGCGCTCATGGCCTCTAGAGATATGCTTTTACAAGACACAAGGCCGCAAAGCATTTTGTATTTAATGTGCGCCACACTATGTCTGCCCAAAATGATGATGCCATTCTGTTGCAAAGACATTTTGAAAGCGCAATTGCAGCCCTATTTAAAAAGCTGTCACCCAACCTTGGTGGTTAATAGGGTATTTCTCCGCCACTATTTGCTGAACAGCCTCCGGAGGGGCTGTTCCATTTTACATTCACACCATCCTATTAACTTTAATGCTGATATCAGTGTACGTCCTCTGATATGCCAGGGCACGCCGCATCCATCGCATCCTTGCTGTCATACTGCATTGACCAATCAAAAATGTCAGCACTTTCTTCTGGCACAAAGCCATTAGAAGCTTGAGACGCAAGACAACCGATTACAAGCCAGAAACAGTTCGGTGCAGGATCAATTTACCGCACAGCCGCAGAACAGGCAGTAGAGGTGGCGGGACCGCAAGCAGCTCAGGACATCAGCTAGCTTCTCGGCAACTTGCAAGGCCTCCCAACTGCCTTCCTTGATCTCATTCTCTTCTTCGCCATCGTCGCTCGCTGGTTCTATGGGCCACATCACGTTCTCTGTGATGCCCTTCCTCCTGTCCATAGTTTCGCAAACCTGCACACCAGAAGTAAGATGTCCAGACAATGTCTTTTCAGATCAGCAGCACGTGAGTGAAGACATTGGCACAGCTGCATCAACCTGCTGCATTTTATCACAGCCCTTTGGGCGCAGGAGGGGCCGACTGCAAGCTTGAGCCATACACCTTGCGTGCTTGGGCCAGGTTCCGCTCGGCCTGTCTGTCTGCAAATGATGCAGCCTGCTTGGTAACGTAGTCTGAACGCAGGTCCTCAACGCCTCGCCTTCGCTTAGCATCTGTTGTAAAATTGAAGACTCAGATCATTCAGTCTCTCTCAACGTTTGCAAGCAACCCAGTGCAAACTGCGGTGCATTTGTATGGCATGGGAAATTCTCCACATTACCTTTCTCTTGTTTCAAGAGGTCTATTGCAGCTCTCTGCCGCTTCCTTGCCTCATCCACACCCAAGCCAGTCCTGCCAGACTTGAGATCTATGGCAATCGGCGCGACCCTCCCTTTGACAGATTTTCCTATGCCCTCTCCTTCTTTGTAGCCCATCTTGGCCAGCATCTGAAAGCCTCTGACAACACAGTGCTCTCAGCATACCATCGGCAACACGATATTTGTCAGACTACAGGATACACACACAGCAGCAGTGGCTGAATTGAAATGGAGGTGGGGAAGTAATATCACTTGGTTTCAGCAGATAATGGCTGTGCCAGTCCAGTCTCACGAAGCTCCTTCATTCCCATTTGTGATAGGGTCTTCTTCCCCACTGCTGACAACACCTTGGCCTTATCCTCCTCAGCCTGCTTATTATACTGTTCCAAAAGTTTGTCCAGATCGTCGTCCTCGTCATCTTCTTTGCTCTCTGCTACCCCCTTTTCCCTGTTTGACAGACAGGTGGGGACTCTTCTGATGAAATCAATGCAGTCGGAACTCGTTGTAAAGCTTCTGTTGATCTTCAAAATGTAAAGGCTTGTCACGATTGAAGTAAGTAACCTGTCTATTTCATCCTGGGTAGTTTCTGATGGAAGCCAGAGCTTGGCTGTCCTCCTGTGCATGTGCGCCAGTCACGAGGCAAAAACTCAATTTAGTGATTTCCCAGATGATCTTCAAGCTTTACAGATATTCGAACTCCGGAATGCTCTACCGTAGAGTCTCAACGATTTCAGATCACTCCCTTGGATAACGCGAAGCAGCGAAAGAATAGATGCTGTTGATGTTCTTGGCAGTCTTTTGAGATATTCTTTGTCAAATTATATATGAGCTCCATGTGTTTGGCCTTTGCAAAATCACGGTGCAAATTCAAGCACGTGATAACAGCTTCCCCCAGTTTCCACTTAGCATGTACCTTCCTTGCTGTGCCAAGAAGTGTACAAGTGTTAAATATTTATTTTTGGTCGTCGACAATGATTGAGTGCAGCATCAGGATCAACCCTTCAATGCAATACTATCACCGTATTACAGGATTTCAAGATCTTCAAACAGAAAACTTATTGGCTAGGGATAGATCAGATTGTCAAGAACAATGCAGCGCATGCGGGTCATTGGCTCACTCCTCTGCCACTACAAATCGTGACATAGCATCAGAAAATAATTGTCTATAATATTACAACCTGCAGCTGCCAGCTCAGGACTCACTGGAGGTCTAAAAGGCAATTCTGATAGCCATCACGGCCGCCCCAGGAGCCCAGCCTTGCTCGAGAGCCTCCCGGGCCTCTGGTTGTTCCATGACACTGCCAAGGACGCCTGCACAAGCAGGCACATCAGCAATCTATGCCCTAACACCGTCGGAAGCATCTTTGCAGAGGCCGTGCCTTTTCTTCTCATCTCCCCCCTCTCTCGCTCTCTCACAGGGGACTCTGTCTCTCACTCTCCATGAAGGATTATGAAGACAGCCTGACATTCACTTTGCTACTGTGAACGTGATCACTGCCGCTGTTGCCTATCATTCTCATCGTCTCCTCATGAGCACCTGCAGAGCATTTACGTGGGCTTCTTCCCAATGCCCCAAAAGCAGCAAGTCCAACACCTTCTGAGTGCCAATGCCACAATGTCTGGGTGCAAGCGCTATGAGAGTGAGCTACAGGGGAGGAGCACCTCGGAGAATGGCCTTTTCAATGCGCAGGAGGCGCGCTGCCACCTTCTGGCGTGGCCCTGCAGTGGTGCTCCTGATGATCACCTCATCCTCCTCGCATGTGGTTTTGTACCTGCACCATGGGAAGCCGCTCACTAACTCGAAATGGTTCTGCGCATGGGCCCTGGCCTGATCATATGCAATTCTCTTCAGAGATCTGTCATCTGCTCCTCTTCTTAACTCTACATTTCATCTTTCTGCTCATAACTTCATATGGGCAGGCAACAGGAGGCCTGCCCAGGGCGAGCAACCTCTTTCAAGCTGGGCTCACTGACAAGGGCCTGATATGCTGGACTGCATATGGGTGATGTGCCTCATTGGGCACATAAGAGGCCGCCCTGTGGGGGACAATCACCTGTCGAGGCGGTCCTGCAGGTGGGAGGCGAGCTGGTGCAGCACGGTGCGCTCGTTCTCTGGGCTGATGGGCGCGGCGCAGCATGTGTCCAGGGTTGCCAGCTTGAGACTAGCTGCATCCGTGCAGTGCGCCAGCCGCAAGTATGGCAGCAGCAGCTCCGGCAGGCCCTGCACCCATAATCAGGGATGAGTAAAGTATAGAAGGTGATGTTGACTGTATCCCCCGGCCTTAGGCACGACATGCCCTCTACGTGAAGCAGTCTATTATGCAACATGCTTTTGACTTCCCTCGACCCCAATGTGCATGATGGTCATGATGCGAGATGCATGTGGGCTCTGGAAGCACAGGGCCGTGATGCATATGAGGTGGGTACTTCATGGGGAAGAAGTGCTGCAGCACCTTGTCGCGCTGGAGCTGGAAGGTCTGCTGGGTGGACAGGTTGTTCTGCTGCAGCACAGCTCGCTTGGCCTGGAACAGGGGGTCCGCGTGCGGCAGGGTCACAGTGAGCGCCATCCTGGGCGCAACACAATGTCAATTTACAAAGATCATCGCAGTGCAATCCTGCACATTGCAGAAAGAGAAAAGCAAGAGCCAAAAGGCAGAAATGTGGGAGGAGGCGCTGGGCGGCTCACTTGTCGTGGGGGTTGTTGTCCGTCACGATCCCATAATTCAGCAACAACCGCCTGTTTGGCTGTGTCACATACACAGACACCGTCAACAAACCTCTCATTACAGAAAGTTGACATTATTGAAGCATGCATGTCAAAAATACGCACCTGCGGCCCACACCACGCCTCGATGGGCTCTCCCTTTGTGTAGCTTCTATCCACCGCCAACTGCACCTCCTTTGCCTCCCTGTTGTATGTGAGCATGGCCTGCAGCACCCATGACAGACTCAACAACCTGAAGTTCCACGCTACCACATGTTTATGCACCAATTTTCAGAGCATTCTGTCAACAGCATGAAACGCATGCTGGTGAACATCCAGTGTCGCACCTTCGCAGTGGAGGAGTAAGACAGCAGAGGAGGGCCGAGCGGCACAAGCGCAAAGCGCTTTGACAGGGGCACCCCTTGCAAGTGGACCACACTCGCCTGCACTGCTGCAAAGCCCTGCAGCAAGCACCCATCTGCCCTGTCAGCGACTGGATTCCAACACGCATTATTGCCCTTGCATGCCTTTAGCATGATGCTGAGTCACAATATTAAGGAACGCAGGAGCGCGCCTGTCTGAACAACTTCAAGGAGAAGGCCTCCGTGGGGACATCGTAGGGGTAGCTCTTGAACAGGCTCCCGGCCATGAACCACACAGTGTCCAGCTCTGCGTATTCCTTCTCAATGCCCTGCATGCCATGCACTGATGTCAGTTCCAAGGGCGTTGGTAATCAAAACGCGAGAAAATTCACCAGTAAAACTCTGTGTCCATACCTTCAGCCGCTCCTTGATCTCTGCCACAAGGGGACTGCCAGCAAGGTACTCATCCACCTGACCCTCGTCCCACAAAAGAGGGGACTTTGCACCCATCTGCCCTCTGCCCTGGATTCGATCCAGTTCCTGCAAGAAAGGACAAAGCCAACGGATAACGGTGGCTGCTTTGGAATAGGGGGCCGGATTCCAGGGGCCTCTAAATCAACTGATCAGCTGCGGATCAAGGGTAAAGCTCATAACACGCTCACCTTGATGAACTCGTACCACACTGACTGCCTCCCATTCTTCTTTTCGTACATCAAATACAGTGTTAGACACGCCAGCTCGCTCAATTTGTCTGTCGTCAAGAGCTCTGCCAGAGACTGTGAGCAGTACAAGCCAAATTATTCAATTCCACGCTGATGCGCCATTCTGCCGTGCCAGAAGGGAAGGAGGTCAAATTCTGCTCACCTCATCCTCAAAAACTCTATCCAATGTGATCACAAGATGATCAGGGATCCGCAGGGCTAATTCGCCTGCAGACACATTTTTCACAAGAGCCTCAGGCAAGCGCCTTTGCAGATTGCATCGAATTGCAAGAAGAGCAGTAGGGAGAGATATTGACCTGCTTGGAGGTCGCGAGCAGCAACTGAGACGTCCAGTGTGTTTCCCTCCTGAACAACCTCCTTGATCGACACTCCTTGTTGTGGGGCTCCATGATCCTGAACAACAGTACTCTTGACAATTCAAGAACTCTACAAACATGATGCCAAACGCGCAGCAGTGTAATTTGTGTACTCAATGCCACTGTATCATGATTGGATGACCCACCTGAAGCCACTGAATCAGTTGCTCGCTTCTTGCTGTCTCAGTCACAGCTAGTGCTGAGGATACTCTCCTCTTTCTCTGTGGTACCACCATGCACAAGAGTCACATCATGTGCGTCAAAGCTTTAATAATTTTCCCGCCATTCAAAGATTTCTGTCCAGGATTACTGTGGGAACTGAGACCATACCCTCGTGGGACATTGCAAAATTGTTGCTGGTAAAGATCGCCTTCGACATTGGGACCACGAGTTGCTTTTGAAAGCTCTGTCTACACTCCTGGAAGAGAACGCTGACATGGGAACAGCCCTCGACGAAGCAATTGTACACTTTTAGAGATGATGCCCCGGTGCAAAATACATAGCCTTTGACAGAATGCTCGTGGGTAGAACTGCGATGTGAAGCTCGTAGTACTATAATTTGCTGCTGAAGATCGTTCTAGATGTCAATTCTTGCAGCAACTAGATCAATGTGATCGTTAGTGAAGATTAGTCCAGATTTGGCATTTATTGTGCGCTGACGTGAGTCCCTTTCGGACTTTCGGAATCGAAGCGAGGCAATAGTTGCAGTGGGGCACAATATTAAGTATTATTATATGTTGTGAACGCATTGTCGATGTTTTGCTTTTATTGTTATTATATGAGGGAAGGGCCGCACTTCTTTCGGCTTCGACATACATCCCTTTATTGTCATGCTCCAACTTCGTAGACATGGCATGTCCTCCTTAGGGCTCAACCAACCTCTGATCGCCCCTGAACCTTTGCGACGGAGGCATCTTGCAACGTGCAAACCAAGCACAGGTCCAAGAAAGATTGGAAGCTGGAAATGTGGACCAGTGAACTGTTCTGCAGATAATAATGGATCAGAGCGTCGTCTTCCGTCTACAATATCAAAGTAACATTCTTCTCCTCACACAAAAATGATCCCGCATACAGCAGCTTTGTTTGTTTGTCAGTTCCTGTGCCCAATATTGGTGTTCTAGAGGAACATTTTCCTCTTTGATACATGATGGTGAATGCTAAAAGCACCCGGAAATGTGCAGGCAGGAAGGAGACAGAAGAAAAGCGCAACAGATAGACATAAATGGCAGGAACGTACTGAATGGCGACAAGGGCCTTCAAGAATCACCTTTTGTGGGGCGGTTGAGGGAGCTCTGGGGTAGATTTACATACAAGTACTTCAATTGGAGGAAGGTGATTGTTTCCAAAACTGTCACTATGAATTATCAGGACCGCTGAGGCTACATTGGCACAGGGGAGATTCTCATCTTCTCTTCCATATGCAGAAAATACCGTTTTCTGATCAATCCGTTTGTAGTACAGGATGCTTGGGCGGATGTGCAACTGCTCCTGCTCCTCAATCTGGCCGTGGTCTTTCTTGCGGGATTGGCCAAGGGAATAATCATCGATGGAAAGGAGCCATCAGTTTCTGACTTGTGGACCAATGTTTACGAGGTCAGTCCAATTACTCAATGCACCACCACAGAGCTCTGCAAGATGACACGCTTCTCATACTCACATGGATATGCAGGTGTTAATCACATGGTTTGGGGACTTCCCAGAGGCAGAGAGTGTCTCGCGACAGGCATTTTCGGTGTCAATGGCAGCAATCGGGCTTGCGGCCTTCGCGATTGTCCTGGCTTTGGTTGAGCAGGTCCGAGCCCAGCCTTGCTGATGCCCTTTGCTCAGCCCAACCTTACTATTGCTCACGTGATCAGACCAACTAAACAAAATTATGAACAGTGCCAGCTTACCATTGTTCCTGGTGCTGACAGATCGTCCTTCAGATTCTCAATGAGAATGTCAGCCGGGGCAGCGTGGTCTACGAGAAGGGACACATCCTGGTGCTTGCCTGGGCGAACACTCAGAGGGACAGGGAAGTGATCTGGAAGATTCTGGCCCAGGTGAGTAGTACCTGCGAGGAGCATGAAAACCTGATAACAGCAAGTTAGCAGTCCACTTGCCCTGATCACAGGAAGTAGCTATCCATGCTATCGCTCAACACAGCGCTCAAATAGCTTCTATTGTGATGTGCAGCTTTGCTTGGCATATCGCACCGATGGCGGCCGAGTCATCGTGGTGCTGAGCCTGGTGTCAAAGACAGAGATGGAGGACACCTTTCGAAATATCATTCCAGAGGACGAGCGATATGGCAGCACTTTTGTCTTCCGCCAGGGCAACCCTCTCCTGCCGGATGATTTGAGGGTGGTTGCAGCTTCCTCTGCAGCTGCCACTGTCCTGGTCTCTGATACCTCCAGGTTTGCCCACTTCACCCCATCTCATCCTGCAATCAAGCGGTCTCATGGCTTCATCTGCTCCCATCTTTCCAAGGGGCAGTTGCTTCGTATTCTATCAGGTAAGGCCTGCTGAAGCACAGGGTTCTTTGCTGCAGGGGACCAGGAGAAGCAGATTCGCAGTCACTGCGCGCTGCAGTGCTCCTTGATGAGCTGGACTTCCCAGGTTCGTGGCTTGCACTGCACATAGCTGCATTGTGAGGATGGTGTGCTGGACTTGAGTGTGCACTTAATGCATTGTCATGCGTGCTGCAGGGCTGGGAAAACCTGATCCGAGGCGGGGATACGTTGTTGTGGGCCTGCAGACTCAGGAAGCTGTGGGCCTTCTCAAGTACAGCTGCTCAGCACGCGTCATCCCTGTTCCCACAAACAACCTCAACGCTCGAAGGTCAGCCACCTCCCAGCTCTTCAGCAAGGCTCATGCAACGTTTTCTTGCCTCTGCCGTTGATTCTAGTTTCCATGACTGAAGACCTTTGTCATCATGCAGGATTTCCCGCAACATACAGTACCCTGTGCTGACCTACGTCTCACAGATGCTGCTCAACTTCCGGTCACGTGCCCAGGGTTACCTCATGTCTTTCCAAGCTGTACAGGTAAGCAATTGTCTCTTTCCCTTGGACTCTTTTGTTGGCTAATTCTGATTTACATGATCCCATGGTAACTCTACACACACTCTGGGATGGTCAGCTTTCCTAGCACTTTGAGGAGCGCACACAGATTAGCAGACAAATTGTTATCTTAGGATGGTGCGTGTGATGCAGGGCATGCACTTTGGCGAGCTCTATAGGATGTTTCCAGATGCCATCATCCTGGGCATAAGCGACAAGGTCACTGGCAAGACAATATTGAATCCCCCTGCAGAGACTCTGCTTGGCCCAGACGACAGCCTGGTATGATTTTATGGTCGAAGCATCATCTCAGAGAAGGCGCTCATTATATTGTTGAGTTGTTTACTGTTTTATTTGCTGAGTTTGGTGTCTGCTGCTTGAGCGCTTGATGTGCATCTTACAGTGATAAATCTGCTGCAGGTGCTCATGCGTCCAACGTCTATACCGGAAGATGATTACCGCCCTCTCAGGAAGCCCCTGGATGTTGACCTAGGTGTGCACACATGAATTGACAACATAAATCAATGAGAATCCCGGCATGTTCCTTTTGCAGCTTCTGCATTTATGCTGTCGTTGAAACCTTATGAGGAAATCTCATTGCATGTCCATGATGTCAACTTTGGTTGGCAGGTGACTGGAGCTCTGAGGGGTATGTGATGCGGAGCCGCGATGAGCAGCCGGTGAGGGTGCGCGGCTCGCAGAGCATGGATGAGACCAGCTGCAGCTCGGCCATCACAGGCCAGCCGCTGGTCATCAAGGGGCCCAGGAAGAAAAATGGGATTGCCGCCCAGGCCGCCGGCTGCTACATCATGCCCATGGAGTACTCTGCCACCTCAGAAGACCCAGTGGTACACCCCTGCTCTCCTTTTTACACCCCTCCTTGCCCTCAAGCTGTCAATTACTTGATGCTGCAGCAGTGTGCATCTCAACATATCTGGCTGGCTGCCTCCTGTTCAGCCATCATCTTACGCGCCAGCCAAGACATCCGTGATATCTATGACATTCTTAATGGTTCCTGGCATGTGAGACTGTGTTGTGCTGGTGCAGAATGTGTTGGTGTGCGGCTGGGGTGACTCTACCTTCATGATAACACTGCTGCACAGCCTGGACGCGGAGCTTCCCAAGATGAGCCAGATCACCCTGCTCAACCTGCAGCGCAAGGAGGACGTCCTGGGTGAGCCACCCTGCAATCCACCCTGCAAGTGAATCTGCACCCATCCCTTTCATCTCGAGGCTTGCTCGACAGTGCTCCCCTTGCTTATGTGGAGCAGTAGCACCCCTCCGCCAGACCTCTCCAAGCTAGCACCCAGCACACAGCCCAGTCACCACTGACAATGAGCAGCAATCACAGGACGTGTTTAGAATTGCAAATGGGATTACATGTGCTGTCAAACCAATGATTTTCTCCCCATGCGGGAGCGCTTGTTGAACACCCCTCTCCTTGTTGTGTAAAGCTATTGCACCCCGCTAGGACACCTTTCCAAGCCATCATCAGCGCCCGGCTTGCATGGCCCTGATCATGAGCAGCAGTCACAAGGATCTTCAGATGGCACCCATTTGGCAATTCAGTCCGTTGAACTGCCGATCAGATACTGGTCTAGCCTTGCTGAACAACCCCTGCTCAGTCAGCAGAGGGCGCGGGGTGTGAGGATACTCTCTGCGGCGCGCAGGCGTGGCGCGGGAGGCGGCGCAGATGAGCCGGGCCTCGGTCATCCATGTGTACGGGGACCCGCTCAAGTACCGCGACCTGGAGTCCAAATTGGAGGTGCAGCGCTTTAACAGCGCGATCGTGCTCTGCGACGCGGCCTGGGTCGACCCCGACCAGAACGCGGCCAACGGCATCGCCCTGCGCACAAAGGACGACATGCTCCGGTTGGATTCCATGGTCATGACCGTGCAGCTCTCCATCCGCAAGCTTCTGGTGCGCGCGCGGACGCAGACCCTCCTCCTGGGTTTCCAATGACTCATAGGGTTTGGGGGAATATGTTGTTGTAGACCCCTGAAAATCAGTTGCGCCCCTCGAAACCTGCATGGCGGCATGGTGCAAAGCAATGCAGCCCCAACTGTCTGTCATGTATCGCCATTTTGACATTCGAGTTGTTGGTCAAGTTTGCCTCTTCAAGACTCTCCCTGCTAACAGCTGCCCTCACTGGGAACGTGCTCTTTTCGCCAGCTGAAGAGCCTACAGACATGCTGTGCTGCAAAGTGGCACGGCCAGCTGTGCTAGTCAACAGCATTACTCGTTGCACCAAGTGACAGCAGCATGTGGTGTGGGCAGGAGGAGAGGGGATTCCCAGACATAAACATCATCACAGAGAAGATAGCGTTTCAGGGCATCACGCGATTTGAGGACCGCGGGCGCATGCCGCTCGGCTCCGTGTTCAACATCACCTCCTTCAGCGCTCGCATCCTCAGCCAGGCCATCTACAATCCCAAGGTGCTCAATGATCTTCCCTGCACACACCCTTGCAGCGGCTGGAACGCCTTAAGGAATTACATGTGCATGGTGACATAAACAGTAAGGGTGATGGGTATCTGATCACAAATTACCGAAGACTCCATGGTGGGCCTGAGCTGATGTGGGAGAAGTATTCAAACGTCCTTGCCAACTTGAGGTCTGGTGTGTGCAGGCGGTTATGGCCTACAGCGAATTTGGAAAGGACACCGAAATGATGGTGCAGGTGCGGAAGTAGACCATGGCACTGTTTTAGCAGCTGTCCTAGAGGTTCTGCCTTGCAAAAATGGCGAGACACACATGGAGACACCTTTTTCTATTGTTGCTCCTGTGTACATCGCAGGACAGCTCCAGCTTTGCCTCTGAAGGGGAGGAGGTTTCCTTCCTGCAGCTACAAGCGCGGGCTATGGAAGTCGGCCAAGTTCTAGTGGGGTTCTATGACATCCCCAAGTCTGTGGAGCAGCCCCTGCAGCTGGTCATCAACCCTGAGGTGATTCACTGGAGCCTTTGCCACTTCATGAGCACGGTGTGTTTCTCAGCGCTTCAACGTGCTGTTGGCCAATCAACGTCAAGTCGATTTGCCGCTGTGATCACTTGGCTTGGTGGAATATATATATTCAACGCCCCTGAGAGATGGGGTGACGAATGAAACCAAGGGTGATTAACAACAAACCCATCAGGGTCGATTGGCCTCGCGACCGCTGCGGGCGCCACGTGTGGAGCAGTGTTGCCAGTGCATGGCGCGGCAAGTGTGAGAGGTTTTGCCTTGCTGATGCTGCAGGGGGTGGATGCACGCTCGCGCAAGGTGGTGTGGAACAGGAATGATAACCGGGTGAAGCTCATCTGCCTCTGCAAGAAGTCGGACCCCGTGGATTGCAAGTGGCCGATCAGTCCTGAAACGAGGGCGACTGCCAGCCAAGAGAATGGGGCGGGGTTTGAGGCTGCCCCAGAGGTTGCAAAGTGAATGGGTCAGGGGTGTCCGACAGTTTACTGGAGTGGCCAGCACATTGCTGGCATGTTTAAATGGGTGGTCTAATTTGTGGGTGGTGAAAGGGTTTGGTTGATGCTGAATGCGCACAGCTACATGCAGGGAATGCGAGTGGGTGTCAACTACTTGTTACGCAGCATTTTCTAGCTTACTTCT